>Ga0209369_1000199_pt1 | contig 124973 bp, 107 predicted proteins | sample EBPBio142010_DNA_FD_185865 | JGI IMG/M metagenome (GOLD analysis project Ga0209369, IMG submission 185865) | Wastewater treatment Type I Accumulibacter community from EBPR Bioreactor in Madison, WI, USA - Reactor 1_10/4/2010_ DNA (SPAdes)... | ecosystem: Engineered > Bioreactor > EBPR >...
AGTTCTGTGAGAAAGGTGTTGGTATCCAGCATGACAAGCTCCTGTGAGAGGGATTTTGGCAGCAGGATACCTACACCTTTCGCCGTTAGACAACCCGTTAATGCACAACAAGCGTTTCATTCGCTGGCCAAATGCCTTACTCTCTCAATTTTTATCGCACTCTGATACACATTCGAGCGGGAACGATAATGGATTATTATTATTGACCACTTGCAGGTTGCACGTTCTTAGGCTAAATTTAAGCATCGGTAATACTGATAAGATGACTCGGATTTTTTCCGGTTCTCAGAGCCAAAAATAATTTTCGTATCGCTTTGTTAGCTGCCATGTTCACCAAAAAATGGCGTTTAAAACGGAAAGAGCACCAGGCGCATGAGGCGCATTGCAGTGCGTTGTGTTGCGCGCGCGCGGGCCAGTGCGCGGTTGTTTCCCATATTAACTGCGAAGCGAGCGAGGCAGCGCGTCTGCGCGACCTGGGTGTTCGTGAAGGGGCTATCGTCACAGTGGTGCGCGATGGCGATCCTTTGGTCATCGGGGTTGAGGATGCCCGTTTTGGCATTGGGCGAAGTGCGGCGATGAACATCTTTTGTCAGGTCGTTGAATAAAACACATCATGTCGCGTACTTTAGATAGCCTCAAGCCGGGCGATGAAGCGGTTGTTCGCTCCCTGGACGGCGAGCCGGAAGCTTTCGGCCGATTAATGGAAATGGGCCTCTTGCCGGGCACGCCGGTTAAAGTCGTTCGTTTTGCTCCTTTGGGCGATCCGATTGAAATTGTCATCCGAGGCTATCACCTCTCCCTGCGCCGCGCCGAGGCGGCCGGAATCGTCGTCGAGTAGATTATCCCATGGCCGTTGAACTTCAAACCCAAACCTCTTCTCCTGCAACCCGGTTGCAGCGCATCGCGCTGGCCGGGAACCCCAACGCCGGAAAAACCACACTTTTCAACGCCCTGACGGGTATGCGCCAGAAGGTCGGGAACTATCCCGGCGTCACGGTGGAAAAGAAAGAAGGCCGCTGCCGCCTCACGGCGGGGCAGGACGTGACGATCCTCGACATCCCCGGCACCTATTCCCTGGCCCCCAAATCGCCGGATGAAGAAGTAGCGCGCGACGTGCTTCTGGGACTGCGCGCCGATACTCCGGTGCCGGATGCGGTCGTCATCGTCGTCGATGCCTCCAACCTGGAGCGCAACCTGTATCTGGCGACGCAGATTCTCGATCTCGGCATTCCCGCTGTCATTGCGCTCAACATGAACGACGTGGCCGCCAAGGCTGGAAAAAGCGTCGATGCCAAACAGTTGGGCCAGGATTTGGGCGTGCCGGTGGTGACTTTGATCGCCAACAAGGGTGAAGGAATTCCCCAGCTTAAGGCTACGCTGCTCAAGCAGTTAGAAGCAAGCCAACTGCCACAATTAGAGTTGGCCGAGTCGCTGGCTGGTGCGCGCGAACGCCTGGCAAAAGCCCTGGGACATGCCGGGCAGAGCGATATTGCTGCCCATGGAATCGCGCTGCGGCTACTTGCCAGCGATATTTCCACCGGTGTGGTGAGCCAGGTTTACGGCCCCACCGTCGCCGATATTTTAGCCGAGGCGCGCACCGACTCGAAACTGACACCCCTGGCTGCCGCAGCCGCTGAAACCGTAGCGCGATATGCGATGTTGGGAGCCATTGTTGCCAAATCCCAACAGCAGAGTAGCGAGCAGCGTGGCAAATCGTTCACCGATAAGGCCGATGCCATTCTCACTCACAAGTTTTGGGGATTGGTGATTTTCGCCCTCATAACGCTGCTGGTATTCCAGACAATTTTCTCCTGGGCCAGCGTTCCGATGGATTTCATCGATGGCGGCACCACGGCAATTGGCGATTATGTGCGCACCCTGATGGCGGATGGCCCATTGGAAGATTTGGTGGTCGATGGCGTTATCGCCGGTGTGGGCGCGGTGGTTATCTTCCTGCCGCAGATTCTGATTCTGTTCTTCTTCATCGGTTTGCTGGAAGATACCGGCTACATGGCGCGCGCGGCTTTCATCATGGATCGTCTGATGGGTAAAGTCGGTTTGCACGGCCGGGCTTTTATTCCGCTGATGAGCAGCTTTGCCTGTGCCATTCCCGGCATTATGGCGGCGCGCACCATTTCATCGCGCGCCGACCGTATGACCACGATCCTGATTGCACCGCTGATGTCGTGCTCGGCGCGTATGCCGGTGTATATCCTGATGATCGCGACGTTTATCCCGACAGCCAAGCTCTTTGGATTTCATATCACGTTGCCATTTAAGGATTTCTATATCGGCTTAACCTTACCCGCGCTGGTGATGTTCAGCATGTTCGCGCTGGGTGTCATCGTGGCGATGATCGTTGCCTGGGTGCTCAAGAAAACCATGTTCGTGGGGCCGCCGCCGCCGCTGATGTTGGAGTTGCCGCCCTATAAAATGCCCTCCTGGCGCAACATTATTGTGACGATGTGGGAGCGCGGTTCGGAGTTCCTCAAGCGTGCCGGAACCATTATCCTGGCTATCTCCATCGTATTATGGTTTGCGCTGACATACCCCAAAGTGCCCGAAACGCAGCTTCCGGCCGATGAAGCACAGGCCGCAGCGATGCAATTGAGCCACTCCATCGCCGGGCGTGTGGGCCATGTTGTCGAGCCGGTGATCGCTCCTCTAGGCTACAATTGGAAAATCGGTGTTGGTTTGATTGGTGCTATGGCGGCGCGCGAGGTGTTCGTTTCCACCATGGGCACGGTATATGCTGTGGCAGATGCCGATGAGGAATCGCAGACGCTCAAAGAGCAGATGAAAAACGACCGTTGGCCGGACGGCAGGCCGGTGTGGACGGCACTGACGGCGATTTCGCTTCTGGTGTATTTCGTGATTGCGATGCAGTGCATCTCGACACTGGCCGTCGTGAAACGCGAAACTAACAGTTGGAAATGGCCGATCTTCATGCAGGTGTATCTCACAGCACTGGCCTGGATTTTGGCTTTGATCGTCTATCAGGGCGGGCGTTTCCTGGGCTATTAGGGAGTGGACTCCAATGCAGGATATTCTGGTTTATATTATTGTCGCTGGTGCCGCCTATTACCTGGTAAGAACGGTGTGGGGCGTTTTCAGCAGTGGCAAAAGTGGCTGTGGTAGTTGCGGCTCGGGTTGCGCATCACACAAAGCGGCACCTGCCCAGTCACTGTTGCAAATTGAAGTAAAGGGCAGCGACTCGCGCAAACTATAATCGAACGGCTGGCCTTGCACGACAAAGAACACTTAAGCGACGCGGAGTTAGCACATTAAATGACGGCACTGTAAAATATCGGCATGAGTCGAGTTATCGTCATTGTCAATCCGGGTTCAGGTTCGTTCACGGAAGATTTTCGCGCGCTGATAGAAAGCGAACTCGCGGTTCGTAATATCGATTTCGCCGTTCGTGAAACCGACCCGGAAAAAGGCGGCTCGGAAATCGTGCAGGAGGCGATCGACGAAGGTGTTTCCCACCTCATCGCCTGCGGTGGCGACGGCACCATCATGAGCGTGGTCAACGGCATTGCCACGGCGGTGGAAAATAATGCCGAGCCGCCGCTGCTTTCAATTATCCCCGGTGGCACAGCCAACTTGCTGGCCGGGGCGCTGGGCATTCCATCGGATGTTAAAGAGGCGGTCGCCGTGGCCATTGAAGGCCGCGAGCGCACCATCGACCTGGGCCGCTGTGGCGAGCACTTTTTTGCACTCGGGCTGGGCATGGGCCTCACCGAACGGTTGGTCTCGCAAACCAGTGCCCAGGAAAAAGAAAAAATCGGCAAGCTGGCCTACGCCAAAGCCATGTTGGCCGAAATGGGCGATAAGCCGACAACATTCCACTTCAAGCTGGATGATAAAGCCAAACAAAGCACACGCGGCGTGGCGATCGTCATCGCCAATGCCGGGCACATCGGCAACGGGCTTTCGTTCGCGCCGGATGCCGAGATGGACGATGGTTTGCTGGATTTGTGCGTTCTGCACCGCTTCTACTTCCGCGACATCCTGCGCATGATCTGGCGTTCGTTGTGGGGAAATTTACCCGAAGATCGCGTCGTCTCGTTCTTCCAGGCTAAACGGATTGAGATTGATAGCAATCCTCCGCTTGATCTGCAAGTTGATGGCGAAGTGGTGGACATGACCACTCCACTGGTTGCGCAAGTGCTGCCCGGGGCACTGACTGTTCGCGTTCCGGCTGAATAAACTCCCGTGTTCATTTATAGGATTGCTTTTACAATTCACTGAACAGGTTTTTATCGTAGTAAAAGACTTGGTTATTCTCGATACGCGCGGGTGAAGTATAAGGGTGTTCCTCGACTTTAGTTGCCGACATGATATGGTATACCGTCCAGCCTTTCGCTTTGAGATAGTCGGAGACTAAGGCCCGGTGACAACGCCACCACACGGCTTCTGCGCACATGTAGGCTGTCGTTTGTTGCGAGGCGATTGCTTCCAGAGTTGTCACGGCATTTTTAAATTCTACGGTTTCCATATAGTCGGCATAACCGCGAAAAGAACTGTTGCGCCAGCGGTCGTTTTTTGAATTGGGTTGCACTTTTCTTCGTCCGCCTAATCCTTCAAGGTGGGGGTATTCAATCCCAATTTCTTGCAACGCTTGCATCAGATTTTCCCTGTTGAAATCGGGATATCTGTGGGAACCCGGGAATCTTCTGATATCCACCAGCGCTTTGATACCGAACGATTGCAGCATGGCAATAAAATCATCTACGCTATGGGTAGAATGCCCTACGGTATAGACAGTTAATTTTTCTGAGATTTGCATGTTGAAATGCCTCTTGTAGCAAGTTCAAACAGCCAAAGACGTGCCAGAGGCTGGAGCGGATAAGGAAAAAGCGGAGCCTCGGGGAAGAGGCTCCGCTTAAAAAATTCAGATTGTCATGCAGCGTGAAGGTAGGGCTGTTGCCCGAGGTGCTGTGGTGGGGCTGGAGCACTTGTCCCATTTGACATATTTATTGAGGGGGAGTGATGAATCAGGTGCCTGAAGTGTTGGTTTTATCTACGTTGAAGAGCGATCGGTTGGAGAAGATATAGGTCGATTGATGATATTTGACATGTCCATCGGCGTAGAGAAAGTTGCCACCACCAGTCATGGAAGAAGGTGTTGTTGTGGTAGAGGGGTTGGAAGTGAATGGGCCAACCTGTCCGCCATGCAAGATTGGAATACGGTTAATGGTAGATGTGGTTGTGGGAGCAAAGAATAGATGGCCGTTATTTGAGTAGGAGTTGCTGGCTGGATCACCTACCATGATCGTATTGGCCGCTTCTGTAACCTGGGCGACCTTAAGAAGTGCCGCTGTGGGCGTGTTTGGGTTGCTTGGCGACCATCCAAAACCGTTACCGATGCCGGTGGTGCAACCTGTTCCGCAGTAGACGGTTCCACAGATATTCCAGCCGTAACCACCGCTGAATGGAATCGCACCGGCAGTGGGACAGACGAAGAGTTGAGTATTCTTCACATAAGGAGAAATAACGATATACCAATGGGCTAAGGTAATTGCGGCTCCCGTGTTGGTTCTTTGCGGCCAGGTGCCTGCAGGAACCGCATAGTTCATATTTGCAGCAGGGAAGGTCTCGTCAAAATCCTGCACATACATCGCCACCCCCAAACCAATCTGTTTCAGGTTCGACTGGCATGCCGCTTTACGAGCCTGTTCTCGCGCGCGAGCAAATACCGGGAATAAGATAGCGGCAAGGATAGCGATAATCGCTATAACGACCAAAAGTTCTATTAATGTGAAACCTTTGCGCTGGTATTTCTGGATCATTCTTTATTCTCCTGAAATTTTTCTAAGGACTTTACCGGTTAAACCTATTATACCCCTGAAAACGATAAATTAAACATTTTGTTGAAAAAAAATTATTAATCAGCTTAAGTTGGGCGTGGCACGGTTTACTTTTGATAAGCGATTGGTAGGCAATTTTGCGTTGACTGAAAAAGCCTCTGTGTTAAGTTGACATTCGCTATGGCTTTTTCCCCGCCGCGTTTTTCCTTTCGCGCCAACAATGATTTTGAATCGGGCGAGGAATCGCCGGAAGTGGAGGAAACCGGAGGCGGTGCAAGTGGTCACAGCAGGCCGACCTCAAGCCCCTCGGTGCGCGTTTCCATGTCGCGCGTGGTGGCCGGGTGGGGCTTTGGCGCGGCGTTCGTTAATATCACTTCGGGGGCCGTTTACACCGCTTTTGCGCGCGCCCTGGGTGCCAACGATTTCGCTTTCGGCGTGCTTGCTGCGGCGCTCCCGGCGATGAGTTTTTTGCAGGTCATCGCGGCCAAGCTGGTCGAACATTCCGGCAAGCGCAAGCGGCAAGTTCTTATTGCCAGCCTCATCGGCCGCGCGCTGTGGACACTGGCTGCGGTGATGCCGCTTCTGGCAGAAACCTACCCCGGCATCATTCCCAAGCGCGACGTGCTCAATTTCGTCATCGGCTGCATTCTTCTGGCCGGTGCGTTCCAGGCGTTCAGTTCACCGGCGTTCATGTCGTGGATGACCGACCTGGTACCGTCGCGTGTGCGTTCGTCGTTCTTTGCGCATCGCATGCAATTTGGAACCTGGGTGGCCGTGTGCGTGACGGTGGTGAGCGGGTTGATTGCCGATACCTATTCCGATATTCGCATCTATAGCGGCTTGCTGGCGCTGGCCGGGTTCTGTGGAATTTTTGAGATCCTGGTGTTGATGCGCGTCCATGAACCGCAGAGTGAGCAAGAGAATGAAGGCATCAAAGTGAAGCGCAAATCGCCTTCGCTGTTCGATACGGTAATGGTTCCGCTACGTGATGCCCCGATTCGCAAATTCCTGCTCTTCATTTCCATCCTGATGATTTCCTACGGGTTCCAGGGGCCGTTTCTCTGGCTGTATGCCCTGGAATACCTGGAGTTGCCTAAAACCGTGACCGGTTTTCTGCTTGCCGGTGTGCCGCTCATTGCCATCGGCTGCACCACACGCTTCTGGGGCGATGTTTTGCGGCGCTACGGTAACCGGCCGGTGATTCGCTTCGCTTCGATGATTATTGCGCTTTCATCCATCGGTTGGGTCATCGCCCGGCCGGGGGCGTGGGATGTGATACCGATCATTCTTATCTTCACCGGCTCGATGGCCGGAGCGATTGAACTGGCTAACCTCAACCTGGTAACCGGGCTGTCACCCCATGTCCCGCGTTCTTCGGTGGCGGCCATGCTCTCGATTGCATCCGGGGTCAGTTTTGCCATCGCTGCCTGGATAGCAGGGGCGCTGGCCCAATCGTTGGTGTGGATCAACACCAGCGACCACGATTGGTTTGGCATGCAGATTATTAACTATCACATCCTGTTTCTCATCTCGCTTGGCTTACGCTTGTTCAATGCAACCTTTGTCGCGCCGCAATTGCAAGAACCCGAATCCACCGGCACTATCGATACCATGAAAGAAATCGTGCCCGAACTGGCCCAGGCGTTTGCGGCGCGGTTTACGCGGCCGTTAGGGGCGAGGGACGATTGAGCGGCGGTAGGTGGTAGACAGTAGATAGTAGACGGGGGCAACCGAAGCGTAAACTCCTCCCCCTCAGGGGGAGGTTGGGTGGGGGAGGCGAAGCTTAATACTGAACGATGAATTATGAACGATGAATGAACGACAGCGCGCTTTTACAGTTCATCATTCAGCATTCATAATTCATCGTTGCTTCTACTCTCGACCTCCCTCCCCCGGCCCCTCACTGAGGGAGGGGAGCTTTGCGTTTCGGTTACCTCCTGTCTACCATCTACTCCCTACTATCTACCGCCGTTAAGGCAGTAAAACGTCCGCATCCCGCTCAACCACCTGATCGATGGCTTTCTGGCAAGCGGGCGTGAGTTCGTAGTGAGGATAATTGCGATAACCACGAAATACACCTAACTGGGTGAGCAGGTATTTTTCACCGGCCAGCCAGCAGGTAATTTTCTTGCCGCCATACACGGCATACATGATGCGGTTCATGCGGGTTTGCAGCTTGTTGGCGAGTTTGATGTCGCCTTCGTTCACGGCGTCGATGATCTGTCCGGCGAGGTAGCCGTTGAAAGCTGCGCCGCCCAGCATCAGGCCGTCGTAGCCTTCTTCGATGTAGGTAACGCAGTTAAATTCACTGCCGTTTTGCAGGGCCAGTTCAGGGCGCTTGCGCTTGGCGGCCAGGGCCAGGGCGCGGTAGGCGGGGTCGTCGGAGCTGTCTTTAATGGCGACGACTTTCTTCTCTTGCAACAAAACTTTCAGCACGCTTTCGGGCACTGCGGTTTTGCCGTTCATGCCGAAGTGATAGAGAATGACGGGCAGGGGGCTTTTGCGGATGGCTTCCAGGTAGAAGTCGCGCAGGCTGTTGGCGTTGCCGTTGAAGAAGAAGTGGGGTGGAGCAATGACGGCGAAGTCGGCACCGTCTTCTTTGGCTTGTTTGGCTTTTTCGATGATGCGAGGCGCGGAGTTATCGGTCACCTGCACGGCGATCGGCAAGCGTCCTTTGGAAGCCTTCACGGTAAGTTGGGTGAGTAAACGGCGGTCGGCATCGGGAAGCCAGGGGCCTTCGCCGCAGGTGCCGGCGACAAACAGGCCGCGCACGCCGAGCCGGATATGATGCTCGATTAAGCGCTTCACACTGGCGCGGTCGATTTTCAGTTTGTCGTCCAGCGGGGTCGGTGAGGCCGACCAAACACCTGTGAATATCTCAGGGGAATAGGATTTCATAGGAACAAACTTTACTGCATTTTTAGCGGTATTACATTTGCAGATAAGGAACTCCGAGTGTGGCCGTATTAATGCTGCGGCGAGGAGGCATAAAGAATGCAACAGGTTTGGAAACGTAATATCGCAAATGCACTGCTGGGTGGTGCCCTGGTTTTGGCTTTGGCAGGATGTTCGGGTAATAATGCATCGGACTCGACATTGCCGCCCGGCACCGTGGAAAATGTGGTGAACGATACGCGTGAGACGGCAAAGGATGTGGGCGTTGCAGTCGCTATCACACCGAAAGTGAAATCGGCATTACTGGCCAACGAGAGCTTGAAAGGCACCAGTATCGATGTTTCATCGGTCGATAAAACCGTGACGCTCACCGGCACAGTAACGAACAACGCCCAGAAGAGCCTAGCCGGGAACATCGCCAAGCAACAGGCTCCCGATTTTCAGATTGTGAATAATCTGCAAGTGAAGGGCGGGGCTTCACCGGTAATGAATAAGAAACCGGCTAATTAAAATCTCTGATAAGGGAGCATATCAATGCCATATACGCTTAATGGACAAGAGGCGTCAATTACCGAACCCAATTTAAAAGACGGCACCATGTGGGTGCCGCTACGCGCAGTCAGTGAAGCCCTGGGCGGCAATGCCGATTGGGACCCCGACAACAGGGTTGCAATTGTTTACCTGGGAACTAACATTGCAACCTTGAAAATCGATGATGCGACAGCCGATGTCAACGGTGAGAAGTCACAGTTGCAGGAGGCACCCTATCTGGAAGATGGTGAAACCTGGGTGCCGGTGAGATTTTTCAATCTCGTCGGCCAGCAGGTGAGGGTTAATCTTCAGGATAAGCATATTGAAATGACAACGGTTGCTTGATTCTCACAACACTGTAAATAAAAAACTCCGCCTGAAATAAAAGGCGGAGTTTTTTATTTTATTTGCGAACCCAGAGCGTGAGCGACGGGCACGTTTTCTTTGCTTCACCAGGCTTATTGCCCGTGCCCGTCGCTCACGCTCTGGGTTCGCAAATCCACACTAATCATCCAGGCTAGCCCAGAAATCTTCGGCGCGCAAACGTTGCTGCTGTTCCAGCCCCAAAGCTTCCAACCGCGCTGCTACGGCGGCGGCCTGCTCGGTTTGGTTCGCGGTTTTCAGGTTCTCTTCCAGATCGATGAGTGCCACAGCGCGCTCGATAATGTTCCACTGCGGGCCGGCTAATTGGTTATACATCCTGATAGCCTCGTCAATTTTACCGGCATCGAAATTGGCGCGTGCCAGGTTAAAGGCTGCCAGTTGCCATTGGCCCAGGCCGATGCGGGGGGAAGACACAGCCGTGTTGGCACTCAACGCGGCCAGGCGAGTTGTAAACGCATGATCCGAAGCCTCACCGACGCGCACGCTGAATTTTGCAATCGCCTGCAATGTCGCAAAGTCGTGGGGCAAAACCCGCAGCATCTCGTCGCGCTCCTTCAGGGCGGTGCTGGTTTGATTCTGGCCGACCAGTGCGTTGGCGATTGCAATGCGGAGATTCACGTCGCGCGGCTCAATCGCGGTGGCCGTGCGCAAGCGGCTGACGGCAATCGCCGGTTCGTTGCGGTTGATAGCTTCTTCGCCCAGCAGCGCGGCGGCACGGGCGGCGAAAATTTTGTCATTGCTCCCCAACATTGGTTCGAGTGCCGCCAGTGATTCTTTAAGCTTCTCATCAATGGCTTGCAGATTTCGCTCGGCATCGAGTGGGGCATCGGGATCGGCCAGCACGTCGCGGGCATTGGCAGCCAGTATCGAGTTGAGCTTTGCCAAGACCAGGCGGGCATAGGGATCGGGATTTTTGGCCAGGGCTTCAATCGTGGGAGGTAACGCATTGGCATTGACGGCCGTGACGTTAATCAGCGGCACCAAAACCTGCTGCGATTCATCGAAGCTCCAGGCTTCTTTCGCCATGTAGATAAGCAGGTTGGCGATGGCCTCGGGCTGCTCCTGGTTCATGAGCAAGCGCAGGTAGTTGAGGGCGACGCCGACCTGTTCCTGCCCGGTTTGTGCAACGCGGAACAGAATTTCATATTGCGGCGTGATCTCTTCCCAACGCTTATCGCGGCGCAGGGCTGAGATCAAAATTTGACGCGATGAAAAGGAGATAAAATGGCGGTCTTCACCTACACCGGCAGTGCCGCCACGTAGTGCTTTTTGCAGCAATTCGATGGCGGGGCCGTTTTTGCCATCGCCATCCAGTGCCAGGCGTTGTGAGGCGACGGCAATCTGCACGTCGGGATCGTTGGGCCATTTTTTCAGCAGCTCGTCTAAAGCGGCATGAGCGGTTTTCTTGGGGCCGTCGTAATTCCCGCGCACCACCACGCCTTTGAGCGGTGTTGCCATCTGGGTGAGGATAAGGGCGCGTTGGATACCATAGTAAGGCTGCTGCGGGTCAAGAATTACTGCGTCGTCTATTACGCGCAGGGCATCGCGCTGCAGTTGTTCAAACGACCTGGTTTCCACCGTCTGGCTGGCGCGTTCCATCAGCAGTTCCGACTGGCGTGCGCGCCACCAGGCATCGCGCGTGAAGCGGGCCATACCGTTTTGAATGGCAGCGGCGATGCCTTCATCATCGCCAAAAGCTTCCTGGTAAGTGAGCCACAGACGCACGTCGTCGGCCGTGGCGTTGGAAGAGAGCGACCTCTGCTCGAGAACGGTTTTAAGCTGTTCCAATCGCAAGACCTTTTGCCAGGCGGTGATGAGCTGTTCCTGCACTGTGCGGCGGGCTTTGAGGCCCGGAGCCGTAGCGATGAGTTCACGATACTGTTCCAGTGAGTTATTGAAATCTCCACGCCGTGCAAACAGTGCCATCAGGCGGGTACGGGTTTCGGTGTCGGTCGGCGAGGGCAGAATGGTGAGAATCTTGCGCCACAAGGGCAGGGCTTCATTATCCTGTCCAGTGCGCTCGAACTGCAGCGCCTGCACAGCCAGCGCCTGGGTATTGTCGGTATCGAAGGCTTTAGCAGTTTGACCGCCCTGAAGCTGTACCAGCACGCGGGCCACATTTTGCCAGAGCGTGGCTGTGCCGGTTTCCGGCAAAGCAGCCAATGCGGGGGCGGTGGCGTTGCCGGAAGAAAGCTCGGCCAGCATTTGCGCGGCCTGGGCCTGGGTTTCGCTTTGCGGTGAGGTGCTTTTGAGAATTTCCAGTAATTGGCTCTGTGCTTTGGCGAGGTCGCCGCGGGCGCGCAACACATCGGCCAATGACAGCTTGGCCTGCAGGTTTTGTGGCTCTGCCGTAATGGCGGCTTCGAGTGTGGTTTGCGCCCCGGCCCAATCACGTCTTGCCAGTAAGAGGCCGGTGCGTTGCCAGAGGACGGTGAAGCTATTTTTGCCCAGCAAACGTTCCAGTTGGTCAAGCGCTAACTCTGCTCGCGCCAAATCGCGCGTTGCGATGGCGGCCTGGTAAATGGCAAAGTGGGGAGCCGTTGCCTGGGGTGCCAGGGCGGCGGCGTTGTCCCAGGCCGTGTAAGCGGCGGGAAGCTCTTCCGCCTGGCTCATCAGGGCCATGCCTTGATTGAATTTATTGCGGGCATCGCTGCCGGAGTAGGCGTCGATACTTTTGAGCTGGGCATCTTCCTCAATTTGCCCGGGAATGGCGGGGGGAGCAAAAGTAGTGGCAGGGAAGGGCTCGGCCACTTCCTTCAAGTCGTATTTGAACTTCGCAATAACGCGATTGGCACCATCGGTGACGGTGGCTTCGGTCGGTATGCCCGTTGCGGTGTAGCTCAGTGCAGCACGGGTAAGAACGCGGCCGTTTTCATCGAGTTCGGTGCGGGTGCTCACCGGGCCGCTGCCTTTCCATTCCAGCACGACTTTGGCAGGTCCATCCCATTGCGTGCGCTTGTAGGGTGCATAGAAGATGCGGTCGCCGCTACCGCCAAAGCGCACATAGTCGCTGATGAAGTTGGGGTCGGCACCGGCAAACTCGGCTTTACCAGTGGCCGGGAGTTTGAGGCCGTCGGCAAAATGCTGCAATACGAAGTTAGCCGGGCCGCCCGCTTGAATATTCCAATTCCGCAGCCCCATTACACTGTAAGGCAGGGCCAAAGTGCGCTTGGTGGCCTGATCGTAGGTGCGGGTTTGACCGTTGGTCACCAGCACGGTTTGGGCCGGTATACGGGCGGCTTCATCCGGCTGGATATCGAGCCGCATTTGCCCCGGACCTTGCACGGAGATTTTCGCACGGGATGTCACTCCGGCACTGGTCGATTCGACTGTGCCTTCGAGGCGCGACCATTGCGGGGTGGCATCGCCAATCGGCAAAGCGATGTCTTTATTTTCCTGGGCGCTCAAGGGGGCGAGCGATGCAACAAGGCAGAAAACGGCTAATGCCAGGCGAGAAACGAGAAATGGAATTTTCACGGGAAAAAGTGTATCCGAATCGAAATGAAAAAAACGTTATCTCTCTGACGCAAAAAATGCGAAAAAGTTGTTGCGGGCGGTGGGTTGAATCTCTATAATTGGGGAGAGGAAGACGATGCCTTTCCCCGACTGCTCACCAGGGAAAGCCAAGGAATTGCCAGCCCCAATATCATGCCTACATACCCACTTCGTGCCGGTGCCGCTGCTGTCGATATTACGCCTACCTTGCCGGTGACCCTGGCCGGTTCACTCACTCGCCGCGATGCTGTCGGGGTGACCGACCCCCTACATGCACGCGCCATCGTCCTGGAAAACGACCAGACTAAATTGGTATTCATCCTTATCGACTTAATTGCCTTCCACAAAGAAGATAGCGATGAAGTGCGTCGTGCCGTGGCGCTTAATTTGGAAATTCCCGTTGCCAATGTCTGCATCAGTTGTACCCACACCCACAATGCGCCGGGCATTGGGGAAGGCTTCGAAACGCCACGGGAAAGCGGTTATCTCGATTGGGCCAAGCCGCGCATGGTGGAAGCGGCGGTGAGCGCCGCTGCGGCTGCAGTTCCGGCGCAGGTGGCCTGGGCGATGGGGCATGAGGGGCGCCCGCAATATAACCGCCGCTTTCACATGAAAGACGGCTCACTGCGTTTCAATCCCGGAGCGCCCGACCAGATTGCAAGCGTTGCCGGGCCAACCGACCCCGCACTGCCCCTGCTCTTAGTGCGCCGCGCCGAAGATGGAGTTGCACTGGCCGTGTTGGCGAACTATTCGCTGCACTACATCGGCGATCAAGCAGGCGATAAAATATCGGCCGATTATTTCGGCGAGTTCTCACGATTGGCGGCCGAGCGCTTTGGCGAGTCGTGCGTGGCCTTACTCACGCACGGTGCCAGTGGTGATATCAACAATATCAATCACCAGCAGCTTCCCACACCGTGGTATCCGGCGCAAATGGCGCTCAAGGAACGCAGCCAGATTATTGCCAACATGTTACTCGATGAAGTGCAAAAGGCCTGGGCCGTAGCCGACTGGCAAGACGAAGCGAAGCTGGGTGCGATGGAAACCACCTATGAAATGGGTGTCCGCAAGATTGCTGGCGAAGAGATTGAACAGGCAAAGCGCGAAGCGGCTGACGAGAGTCTGTCGCTCATCAGCCGGTCTTACGCTTTAGAACGTCTCCACCTGCTCGATTACCCCGACACCATGCCGCAGATCGTTTCCTGTCTGCGTGTAGGCGATTGGGCTGCAGGCACCTTCACCGGCGAAATGTTCTGCCAGTTCGGTATCGACTTGAAATTTGCTTCGCCGTTTGCGGTGACGGCGTTCATCGAACTGGCAAACGGCTATGGCGCTTATGTGCCGACACGCTATTCGAACGTGCTGGGCGGTTACGAAACCTGGTTAGCCCGCAGCGCCTTCGCAACTCCCGGTAGTGGTGAAGAAATGGTGGCACTCGCTGCCAACATGCTTCGCGAGCTATGGCTGGAAAACGATGAAGAGAAAATCCAGGCTGCCCGCAAAATTTCCGGGCAGTCGCGTTAAAAAAGTTTGACTATGGATTTATTGGAAAGCGGTTACAAGGGCGAGTTCTACGCAGACGACATGATGCGCTCGCTCTACGCCACCGATGCCTCGGCCTATCGCGAGCTGCCTCAAGCGGTGGCTATCCCCAAAGATGCCGATGACATTGCATTACTCATCCGCTATGCGCGCGAGACCAAAACTTCGCTGATTCCCCGCACTGCCGGCACCTCGCTGGCCGGACAGGTGGTGGGTAACGGCATCGTGGTGGATGTTTCCAAGCACTTTACCAAAATTCTCGAACTCAATGTGGAAGAGCGATGGGTGCGAGTGCAACCGGGAGTGATTCGGGACGAGCTTAACCTCTTCCTTAAGCCGCACGGTTTTCTGTTCGGGCCGGAAACCTCCACTGCCAACCGTGCCATGTTGGGCGGTATGGTGGGTAACAATTCCTGTGGCAGCAACTCCGTCGTTTACGGCAGCACGCGTGAACACTTACTGGAAGTGGAAGCGTTTCTCAGCGATGGGTCGCAGGTTTGTTTCAAGGCGCTGGGCGCAGAAGAGTTTCAGGAAAAGCGCCGTTCTCCCAACACGCTGGAAGCCCGCCTTTACGAGCATATCTGGGAGCGCCTCAACGATGAAGACGTGCGCCGCGAGATACTCCATGAGTTTCCCAAGCCTTCCATCACGCGGCGCAACACCGGCTATGCTGTTGATGAACTGCTTAATAACGCCCCCTTTTTAGGGCAGGACGATTTCAACTTCTGCCGTCTCATCGCCGGTTCCGAAGGAACACTGGCTTTTGCGACTGAGATTAAAGTCAACATAGAGCCGTTGCCTGCACCGGTGCAAGGGTTAGTGTGCTTGCATTTTCAATCGATTGATGAAGCGCTACGCGCCAACATCATCGCCATGCAGCATAGCCCTGGTGCCAGTGAATTGATCGACGATTACATTCTCGATTGCACCAAAGATAGCCTGGAATACAGCCAATATCGCTTCTTCCTGGAAGGCGCGCCCAAGGCAATTCTGGTGGTGGAATTGCGCGGGCACACTCGTAGTGAAGTGCAAGAGAAAGCCGATGTCTTGATTGCCGAACTCCAACAAAAGCAGATGGGTTATGCCTACCCGATTTTGTATGGCAATGATTGCAATAAAGTGTGGGCATTGCGTAAAGCTGGCCTGGGGTTGCTCAGCAATATTCCCGGTGATTCCAAACCCGCGCCGGTAATTGAAGACACCGCTGTGGACGTTGAAGATCTGCCAGACTACATCGCCGATTTCGACCAGATTCTCCATAAGCACGGGCTTACTTCGGTTTACTACGCCCATGCCGGTTCGGGTGAAATTCACCTGCGGCCTATTCTCAACCTGAAAACCAGCGAAGGACTGCACATGTTTCGCGTTATCGCCGAAGAGGTAGCGACGCTGGTGAAGAAATACCGGGGATCACTCAGTGGCGAACACGGTGACGGGCGACTGCGCGGCGAGTTCATCCGCCAGATGGTGGGAGAGAAGAACTACAACCTGATATGTGAACTGAAGCAGGTGTGGGATGCGGAGGGAATTTTCAACCCCGGTAAAATTGTGCATGCGCCGCCCATGGATACGCAGCTTCGCTTCAAGGTCGATCAGCCGTTGCCGGTTTTCAATACAGTGTTGGATTTTGGGCAGGTCAATATCTTGCAGCACGTGGAGCAGTGCAACGGTTCGGGGGATTGTCGTAAACGCCATTTTAGCGGCGGCACCATGTGCCCCAGTTACATGGCGACGCGCGACGAGAAAGATACCACACGCGCCCGCGCCAATATCTTGCGCGAGTTTCTTACTAATTCCACGAATCTTAATCGCTTCAATCATAAAGAGATTTACGATGTGATGGATTTGTGCCTGGCCTGCAAAGGCTGCAAGGCCGAGTGCCCCTCCGGCGTGGATGTGGCTAAAGTGAAGATGGAATTCTTGCAGCACTATTACGATGCCAACGGCGTGCCGCTGCGGGCGAAGATGATTGCCAACTACTCGAAAATGAATGGTGTGGCTTCACGCGTTCCCGCCCTCTTTAACTTTGCCGTGACCAATCCGCTGACCGCTCCGCTCATTAAAAAGAGCACCGGCTTTGCGGTGGAACGTTCGTTGCCTACACTGCATAAACACACACTATTACAATGGTGGCGAAAACACCAACCAAAAGTTGCCAAGCCGGTGCGTGGAAAAGTTTTTCTTTTCTGCGATGAGTTCACCAACTACAACGATGTCGAAATCGGCATGACCACGGTTCGCCTGTTGGAGCGGTTGGGCTATGAAGTTGAGATTCCCCCGCACATTGAAAGCGGCCGCGCCACGCTTTCCAAAGGCTTATTGCGTCAGGCGAAAACCATCGCTGAAAAGAACGTGGCTTCGCTGCATCCGATCGTGAGTGAAGAGACGCCGTTAATTGGCATCGAGCCATCGGCGATTCTCACCTTCCGCGATGAGTACCCCGACCTGTTGCGCGGCCAGGCGCAACAGCAAGCACGTGATATCGCTAAGCACAGCTTTTTGTTGGAAGAGTTTTTGCTGCGAGAAATGGAATGTGGCAGGATACAATCATCGCAATTCACTACTGCGCCGCAGAAGATATTGTTACACGGCCATTGCCAGCAAAAAGCGCTCTGCGGCACTTCGCCTTCGCAAAAGGTGCTGTCCCTGCCGGAGAACTACTGCGTCGAGGTCATTCCTTCAGGCTGCTGCGGCATGGCGGGTTCGTTCGGGTATGAGAAAGAGCATTACGAGCTTTCAATGCAGATAGGCGACCTGGTGCTGTTTCCTGCGGTCAATAAAGCAGAAGAAAACACGCTTATCGCCGCGCCCGGCACCAGTTGCCGCCACCAGATTAAAGACGGCACCGGCAAGAGCGCTCTCCATCCTGCGGAGATTTTGTGGCAGGCGTTGGCCTGAAGAACCGCGCGCGTGAGCAAGCCGGATTGACGGGGCTTTTTGCTTCCTGACCGGGCTTTGCGGTGGGTTAGGTTTTAACAGGAGGGGGTAAAACTCCTGCTCAGTCCACTCGCTCACGCGCGTGGTTCCTCATTGTGTGCGGGCCTGAAGAACCGCGCGCGTGAGCAAGCCGGATTGACGGAGCTTCTTGCTTCCTGACCGGGCTTTGTGGTGGGTTAGGTTTTAACAGGAGAGGGTAAAACTCTTGCTCAGTCCACTTGCTCACGCGTGTGGTTCCTCATTGTGTGCGGGCCTGAAGAACCGCGCGCGTGAGCAAGCCGGGTTATTCCATACTTATTGCCAACCCTGACAACCGCCTGAGTAAAAAACTTTACCCCGCCCACTCGCTCACGTGCGTGGTTCTTCGGTGCTGCGCCGCAATAAATCTGCCATCGTCAAAACATCCCAGATATTGTGATAGACAATCGGCGTGATGAGATGCGCGCCTTCTCCGGTATTAGCGTAAGTCTGCGTAAACAACCGATACCGCTGCGGAATTTCAGCCGAAGGCGCATCGCCCACGCGTTGGCGGCCGCAGACGTAATATTCCAGCGTTTGTAACCGGCAGTTCGGCACCTGCTCCCGCCAGCGCTTGCGGGAGAACGGCAATAAATCGAAATGCGCCCGTGGCTTGGGCACGCTTAGGCCGCGCAGGTGGGCGCGCTGCATAATGTAGGGCCAGTCGAAGCGCACGCCGTTAAACGAGACCAGCATTTTGCCTTCCACCCGCTCCAGAAAAGCCGCCAGCGCTGCCGTTTCTTCCTGTGGCGTGCGTGCCAGAAACAGCTCCAAGCGGGCAGCGGATGGTGCGCGGCTACCCAACGCGCCAATAAGGAACAGTGGTTGTCCCGACGAGAGGCCGGTAGTTTCGATATCGAAAAATAGCAGATCGTCGGTTGTAGTATCGATGCGTGTCTTGGCGACAATGAGAGGCAGTGAGGCATCTAACAAGCCCGGCAAATCACCGAACATCGTGTGATATTCGTCCGCCGGATGATCGACGTGGAAAAACTTTCCGTCGCCGGTCGCATGTTCGTTTCCGCGTAAAACTTCTTCCAGGGGAGTATCGCGCGCCGCATCGGGCGGACGCACGATGTGAAGATCCGTCGGCGGCGTGAGGCGGGCGCTGGGAGCAAGTTTGCGCCGCGCTCCGGTCGCTAATCCGCGGACCGGGGCATCGGCGGGTGCCACTTCATTGGCGATGTCTTCCCAGCTACTCATGCCTCTCCAAACGGTAGTTCACAAACCACGGCTTTTTGCGAAGGCAGGCTTTCCACTTCCAGAACCGTTCCGGCTTCCTGATAGTCGGTGCGAATGAAGGCCAGCCCAATAGCACCCTGGTGGGGAGAAGTGGCCGAAGAAGTGAGAAGCCCCGCGTTGCGGCCGTTGCTGCGTAGCACGAACCGCTCGCCCATCGGTAAGGTGTTTTCCAGGCGCACGCCCATCAGGCGCTGCTTGATTTTCTTGTAGGTGTTGAGCCGCGCAATGATCTCCTGTCCGTTGTAGCAGCCTTTCTCAAGTGAAATGGCAAAGTTGAAATTGGCTTCCCAGGGATTGATCTCGTCGGTCAGTTCCAAACCCGTCACGGGAATTCCGGCCTCAATGCGCAGCGAGTTGTAGGTGGCATCGTCGCACAGCACGGCGCCGCTGCTTTTTGCCATAGCTTCGAGCGCTCCGGCATCGCTACTACCCACCAGCACGCCGTTGCCGGGCAGGCGGCGGGTGCCCGAAAGCCACAGCGGGTGTTCGTTCCACTGGCTGTAGACAACGCCATTGAGCGGCACGTCGAGACTGGCCTCCCCATCGGCTTCTTTGACGGCGGTATCGACATCCGCGCCGAAGATACCCATCAGCGCGCTGCGTTCGGTTACATCGTCAATGGTGACGTCCTGCTGGTAAAGCACGAATTTGCGGGCGTGCGGCGCGAACAACTCACGGCGGTTGGGCGAAGTGAGAACGAGATAGGCGTCGCCGCTCTCACGCCAGATTTGCAGCCAGTCGAGAACGCGGGCCTTGTTGGAGATGAGAATGGCATCGCAACCCTGGTCGGGCTGCAATTTCTTGATGTTGTTGGTGGTAAGGTGGTGCAGCAAGACGGCGGCATCTTTGCCGCTAACGCGAAAACGGCCAAAATGCGACATGGGCCGGTAGTAAAGAGGTGATGTGCTCATGTTAAAGAGGAAGAACCAGAGGTGCTAACCAGGCGGCCATCGCCACGGTTTGTGCTGCTTGTAGTATGAGCAGTATTGCGATGCCCGGCCAGTTTGCGCGTTGCAGTAAATAGGCTGCCGCAACTGTGGCCAATGAAGGGGTGAGGAACAGCCACAGCCGCTCGACTTCGCCCTTGGCACTGCCCGAAAGCGTAAGTAGCAGCATGGTCAGTAGCGCCGCCACACCGATGACAACGGGGATATTGAACGGTTTGCTCAGGCGCTTTTGCAAGGCATCGCGGCAGAAACCGAAGCCACCGCCCAATGCTGCCAAAAACAGCGGCCAGCCGCAGAACACGGCATAGCTCACGATGTTCATCCACAGCCAGGCCCCGCGCGAACGCGATTCCACGGTAGCGAAGCGATGCGCTTGCATGGCGTTCAGGAAAATCGCCAGCGGCTGCATGGGAAGAATGAGCATCAGTAACAACCATGCCAAAACGAACCCGGCGGTAAATACACCGATCTCTTTCGCGATGCTCTCGCGCTTGGCGAATCCCAGCGCAATAACGGCAATTGCGCCGATCGCCAGTGCGCCAAAAGAAACGAAGCTGGTCAGCGCCATCATAAGACCGGCCAGAGCCAGCCACACCGGCTTGCCGCCGCGCAGACGCAGGGCGATGAACGCCATCGTCCAGGCTGCACCGCAGGCGATGAGGGCATCGAGGGAAAACGCGAACAGGCTCAGCACCGGGGCCAGGGCGAGTAGGGCAGCGGCGCTCATGCCGCGCGCTTCGTCGATTTCGGCCGAGCCTTCCCAGTGGGCTATGGAGGCGATGAAGTAAGTGGCCGGGACGCAGGAAGCCAGCAGCAGTGAAATCAGGAATGCGCACCACACTGCGGCCCCCACAGCCGTGCCGGGCAGGGGCGGATCGGGGTTTTTCACACCCGCCGAACGCTCGGCGCTCAGGCGCAGGTCGTTGGCCTGTTTGGCTATTTGCGGGATGGTTTCGTTGGTCAGCGAAACGGCAATGGTTTCAAAGGTCGATTGCAGCAGCGGCGAGCCTTCATACACACGCTGGGCGAAGTAGTAGAAAAGAATCGCCCCCGGCGGGTGGGTGGCAGCATGGGCCTGCACTGCCGATTGCGGGGTTTGGTGTTTGGTGGCGTAGTCGCGCGAGAAATCGCGCGGGTTTTGAATCTGGTAGGCGGTGCCGAAATATTCGTTCGAAATGTCGCTGAACTGCGAGGAGACAAGGTTGGTTGTGCCGCCCGGCCCCAGCAGCGCCCAGGGTAGGGTGAAAGCCACAATGGTGAGGCCCAAAATGCACAACCGGGTCGAACCGCGCCGTTCCTTATCGCTTTTGGCACGCTTGAAGCGGTCGTAGGCCGAGAGCGCAGCCAGGCCGCCGAAAATGAAAATCACCGCCAGCGGCAGTCCCCATGCCTGGGCGGGCCAAGCACCTTCTGCTGGTTTGATTTGCCATTCACCCGCCACACCGAGGGGCCATTTGGCTTTGGCCAACCACCACAGGGTGAGAGCGAAGGCAAACAGGCAAACGCCCACCAAGAGAGCGGCGGGACGTTTACTGGCCGGGTTAGCGGAGTTTGAACTACTCATGGTGCTGTCAGTTGATTTTATGCACAGCGCGAAGCATTTATTTGCGAACCCGAGCGTGAGCGACGGGCACGATTTCATTGCTTCACTCAGCTTCTTGCCCGTGCCGGTCGCTCACGCTCGCGGTTCGCAAATTAGAGACAAGGCGTGTTTAAAATTACCAGGAGAATGAAAAATTTATTTATAGCCTACTCCTTCCATTCACGGCGAATCCTCTCACCCAGAGGTCCGGGTTTGCGGGGAGAAGAGGAAGGTTTCCTCGATGACGACCGAGTGGAAGATGATTTTGAGGATGATCGATCTGACGGTCTGGACGACGATGGCTTACCTGACGATGACCGTCCTGAAGCAGGTGTGCCCGAAGATTTCGCTGCCCTCGACTTGGTGCCATAAGCTCTGGCTGGCGGTGTGTCTTCTTCGCGGGATGTGCGCGTTGAAGGCCTGCCACCCTTTTTCTCGTCTTCGACTTTAGGCTTGGCGATGCTGGGACGGGCGGCAGGCACTTTGCCGGCACGGCTGGCTTTAATCTTGAAGCCTTTCTCGGCTGCTTTGCGCAGAGCATGCACTTCGCCGGGTAGGAGAATGCGGTAGTCGCCCGGTGCGAGTTCATCGAGTTCTAACCCGGCGAATTTCACGCGGCGCAGACTGCTAACGCGGTGGCCCATCACTTCCAGCATCTTGCGCACCTGGCGGTTACGGCCTTCGCGCAGGGAAATTTCCACCAGGGCGTTGGTTTCGGTTTGTGCTTTGACGGTGACGCGGCAAGGTGCCGTCTTGACCCTCTTCTTGCTGCCTTCTTCGGGAATGAAAACGCCCTCTTGGAGAATTTTGACGACTTCAGGCGTGAGTTTTCCACCACAGCGCGCGTGATAGGTCTTCTCCACGCCGTGCGAAGGGTGAGTCAGCATGTGCAACAACTCGCCGTCGTCGGTGAGCAGCAGCAGGCCGGATGTATCGAAGTCGAGACGACCCACCGGATTAAGTTTGTGAAGTTTTTTAGGTAGTAAGTCGATCACCGTAGCGCGGCCTTGGGGATCGTTTTTCGTGGTGACGATGTGGCGTGGCTTGTGCAACAACACCACGGTAGTGGTGTCGTCTGAGACGCGAAGCGGCTTGCCGCTGACACTGATTCTGTCGCGGCTGGGGTGGGCTTTAGCGCCCAGTTCGGTGACGATTTCGCCGTTGACGCGCACCTCGCCGTCGGCGATAAGTTTTTCTGCGGCGCGGCGCGAGGCGATGCCAGCCCGCGAGAGGAGTTTTTGGAGTCGTTCTTCGCCGCTATTATCAGTCGTATTGTTGTCTGCGAGCTCGCTGCCGAGCTTGGCGTTTTCTTTTTCTTTCATTATTATCCTTCACTTTCCAACCGGTCAGCAGCAAAACTCCCACCAGGCCTAAAGCATATACGCTCCAGCGTCCAATGGGTTGCGACGGCATTAAGGCTCCCAGCCAGGGAGTGTATTTAGCGATAAATGATTCCGGCACCGCTTCTTTGGCGACCAGCGGCACACTGGCAATTTTATGACCGTTGAGCCGCCATTCCAGCCAGGCGACGGGTTGTTTTTCTTTAATAGGTGCCGTGCGCTCAAGCGGATGTACGTGCGTGGTGAGCGCGCTCTGTTCCCAGGGGCGGAGTGGAAGGCGAATTTCGCGCTCGGCTTCGGCGATAGCATCACTGGCGCCGCCTTCGATGGGAACGGTGGCCAGCTCCTGTCCGCCGCGTGCGATCAGAGTCGGTTTGAATTTCTCGAAGCCGTGGCGAATCAGCAGGTTGGCGCTGTCGTTCCAGCTATCGGGAGAATTCAGCACCACACCGATGAGCTGCCACGGGCGATTGGTTTCCGGGTCGATACGCGTCGCCGATGCAATGAGGCAGCGCCCGGCCTGGCGGGTGTAGCCGGTTTTAATGCCGTCGGCTTCGTCCCAGCGAAACAGCAAGCGGTTGCGGTTATGCAACTGGCGCACTGCACCCACCTTGGCGTTGCCGCGAATGGTGGTTTCCTTGGTATTGACGATCTGGCGGAAAATATCGTGCTTCATCGCCGCGCGCGCAATCAGCGCCAGGTCGTAGGCGGTGGTGTAGTGCTGCGGGTCGTGTAGACCGTGCGGATTGACGAAATGCGTATTGTTCGCCCCCAACTGCTTGGCACGGGCGTTCATCATCTTAACGAACTCGCCTTCGGTTCCGGCCACTGCTTCAGCGATGGCGACACACGAATCGTTGGCCGAGCGAATCATGGCGGCTTCGACCAATTCAAACAAGGTGAGCTGTTCGCCTTTTTGCAGCGCAATGCTCGATTCGCCCACCTGCGGCGGATTGGGGCCGATGGTGTATTGGGCATTCAGGTCGCCTTTTTCCACAGCCAGCAACGCTGTCATGGTTTTGGTGGTGGAAGCCGGGGCGCGGCGCTGGTGCATATTGTGAGAGGCCAACACACGCCCGGTTTCAGCATCCAGCAATACATAAGACAGGGCCGCAACCGCTTGAGGATCGGCTTTAGGATTGAGAGTCGATTGAGCGACCGCCACTGGCTGGAGCAGAGGCGAGACACTGCCGCTGCCCAATGCGCAAACCAGGGAGCCACATAATAAAAGGCGACGCAAAGACTGCTTCATGCGACCGCCTCCTCCTGCGGGGCAGGTTGCGGCTCTTCTTCGGTTGTCTCTTCTGCTACCTCTTCAGCCTCATTTTCGTCCGTCGCGGGCGTTTCGTCCGACACGTTCCCCGTTTCTTCTGAGTTGGCTTCTGCTGCCGGTTCACTCTCGGCTGGCGTTTCGGCGACTTCTTCTGCTTTTTCCTCGCCCTCTTGCTCGGCCGTTACCACTTCTTCGCCTTCCTCTTCACCCTGGGCTTCGTTGTGCTGCATCTCCTGCATCGGGCCTTTGGAGAAGAGCGAGAGCGTGCCGCCTTCCTGAGCCATTTCGGCTAACTCGGCTAAGGGTGGCAGGTCGGCAATGGAGCGCAGCCCGAAGTGATCGAGGAACTGCTGCGTCGTTTCGTAGAGCCAGGGACGGCCCGGTGAATCTTTGCGTCCGGCGAATTGCACCAGTTTTTTGTCCAGCAGGAACATCAGCGGGCGTGAGCAGTCCACACCGCGCAGTTCTTCGATTTCAGCGCGGGTGAGCGGCTGGCGATAGGCGGTGACGGCCAGCACTTCGAAGGCGGCGCGCGAGAGCTTCTGGCGCGGGGCTTCGCGCAGCTTGAAGACGAAGGGTGCCAACTCGGGCTTGGTCAGCATTTGCCAGCCCCCCGAGACTTCGATGATCTGCAAGCCGCCGATGTGCGATTTCTCCTCGCGCAGCATTTCCAGCTCGGCCATTGCCTGTTCCTCGCTGAGTTCGAGGATATGTGCGATTTTTTCAATCGACATCGGCGTTTCGGCGGCGAAGAGAATCGCTTCGATAATATCGGTTTTAGAAACTTTGTTGCTCATGCGGAAACAAAACTGCTCTCTTTAATTTCGACCCAAATTTCGTCGAAGGCGGTGCGCTGGCGCACCTGGGCTTTGCCGCGACGCACCAGTTCGAGGATGGAAAGGAAGGTAATGACGACTTCCAACCGGCTCTCGCAATCTTCGCAGAGCATCTCGAAATTGAACGGCTCACCGCTTTTGAGGCGGCTATAAACGTCGCGCGTGCGCTCATGGATAGAGAACGGCTCACGGCGAATGAGGGCCACCGGTCGCTCTTCCAACTTCTTAAGCACGCGTCCCAGGGCGCGCAAGAGGTCGAAGGTCGAAACGTCCTTGAGCAGCGAAGCCGCATCGGCTTCGGGCGTGGCGAGCGTCTCGGCGGCTACATCGGGTGGCACCGAGCGTTCGGGCGGCACCGGCGGGCGGTTCATCAGCAGGGCACGTTCATCACGCATCTCTTCGAGGGTCTGCGCGGCGCTTTGCATACGCTGATATTCGAGCAGCCGCTCCACCAACTCGCGGCGCGGGTCTTTCTCGGCTTCGCTCTCTTCTTCCTCGCTGGCCGATTCGTTTTTGGGTAGCAGCATGCGCGACTTCACCTGCATCAGGCTGGCTGCCGTCACGCAGAAGTCTCCGGCATATTCGATATCGATATTGGCAATCTGCGCGTCATCGGCTTTGGCCAGTTCGTCCATGGTGCGCAGATATTCGACGAACTGCGACGTCACTTCGGAAATAGGAATATCGAAAATATCGTAACGATGCCCGCGAATCAGATACAGCAGTAGGTCGAGCGGTCCCTCGAAGATACGCAGGCGAATTTTGTGCCCGGTAAACCGGTCGGGGTCACGCACCTGTGGCTGATCGGGAATCGCGCCGTTTTGGGCGGGTGATTCCTGAATCTCCTGTTCCTGGTTTTCCGAGGCCGTTACTTGGGTCATAGCGGTGGAAGAAATTTAAAAACCAATGCGCCCGGTAAGTGCGAGGTTAATGAGGCTATCGGCAAAGTTCATAAACGGTGCGAGAATCACATTGAATACTTTCATCCAAAGCAAACCCAAAAGAATGATGAACGCATAGGGCCGAATCATATCGAAGAAATCGGCAATGAATGGCGGCCCCAATCCTTCCAGAACATAATGCCCGTCCAGAGGCGGCAAGGGAATCATATTAAAGACCGCCAGCGTGATATTCATCGACACCGCAAGAATGGTCATCGTCATGAACAGGCTGGGGAGAGAACTGAATGGTGACGATTCGTTAATATGCATTCCGAAGCGTTGGATGATGAGTCGGAAAATAAACAGCAAAAATAACCAAACAATGGCTTGAAGAATGTTCGAAATTGGGCCGGCAATAGCCACCAACATGGCGTCGCGACGCGGATTATTTAAGTTCCGCATCTGGAACGGGACTGGCTTAGCCCAACCGATAAGCGGAGCGCCGGTGAGAATGGCAATTGCGATTATCAAAGTGCCCAGCGGATCGAGATGCGCCAACGGATCGAGCGTCAGGCGTCCCTGGCGCTGGGCCGTATCGTCGCCTAATTTATAAGCTGCCCAGGCATGGGCGAATTCGTGGACCGTTAAAGCCGAAACAAATACCGGTGCCAGTATGAGCAGTTGGAGAACTTTATCCATACAATCGGTGAAACCACCGTGTAGGCACGGTGGCTATAAAAGTGGGGGTATGGCAAGCCATACCCCCTTGTTTTTTACGCTACGCTTTCGCTGAGCAGCAGGCGCTGGGGCAGTTGATCGTGCGAGATCAAATCTTCCAGCGTTTCCCGCTCCACAATGAGATCGGCCTGGCCGTCGTTCACCAGCACCACGGCGGGGCGGCGGAAGCGGTTGTAGTTGCTGGCCATCGCCTGGTTGTAGGCACCGGTGGAGTAGACCGCCAGAATATCGAAGTCTTGCGGACGGGCGATCTGGGTTTCTTCGATCAGCACGTCGGTTTCGCAGTGCTTACCGGCAATGGCGAAGGTTTCCAACTCGGTTTCATTGGCGCGGCTGGCGTTGAGGCAGAAATACTTCGCATCGTAGAGAGCCGGGCGGGGGTTGTCGCTCAGGCCGCCATCGACCGAAACATAGGTGCGCACGCCGGGGATGTGCTTGATGGTGCCCACTTCGTAGAGCGTGGTTCCGGCTTCGCCCACCAGCGAGCGGCCTGGTTCGACGGCCAAACGCGGCACTTCGAGGCCGAACTCTTTGCAGTATTCATACACGGCACCGACCACAGTCTGGGCGTATTCTTCCATCGAAGGCGGAGTGTGCTCGGGCAAGTAGCGAATACCCAGGCCGCCGCCGAGGTCGAGTTCCTCGACGGTGAAGCCGAGGTCTTTCTTGATTTCAGCCAGGAATTCGCACATCAGGCGGGCACCCATCTTGAAGAAGTCGGCTTCGAGAATCTGGCTGCCGATGTGGCTGGAGAGGCCCACCAATTCGAGGTTCTCCTGTTCCAAAGCGCGCTCGACGCCGTTGCGTGCCATGCCGCCCAGGATGTTGAAGCCGAATTTGGTATCGACACGGCCGGTCTGGATCAGTTTGTGGGTGTGGGCATCGACAGCCGGAGTGAGGCGGAGGGCGATTTTCTGCTTGATGCCATGCTCACCGGCCAGTTCGTTGAGAATGCCCAGTTCGCGTTCGTTATCGACGATGACACGGCCCACACCGGCCTGCAGGGCCATAGCAAGCTCTTCGCGCGATTTGTTGTTGCCGTGGAAGACGATGCGCTCGGCCGGGAAATCGGCACGCAGGGCAGTGTAGAGTTCACCGGCCGAAGCCACGTCGAGCATCAAACCCTCTTCATCGGCAATGCGGGCAATCGCCAGACAGGAGAACGCCTTGGAAGCATAGATGACTTCGGTTTGCGCATGCAGCTTCTGGAAAGCCTCTTTCATGCCACGCATCTGGCCGCGGATGTGGGCTTCATCCATCACATAGAGCGGAGTGCCGTATTCCTTGGCCAACTCGACCGTATCGCAACCGCCGATTTCCAGATGACCGGCGTCGTTAATTTGTTGTGTTCCCAATAAAAACATCGTTTCGAAACTCCAAAATATTTCTTAAAAAATAGCGCCAGACAGTTTAGCATAGAGGAGGAAAAAACGAATCTTACCACGCCCCAACCGACTTGCCGGAACGCCCGGCCATTGTGATATAATGCCAGGTAATAATAATCGGATAGAAATATCCAAATAAGCCGATTTCGTGAGGAGCAGAACGCTATGTCACATAACATTGCCCTGGAACTGGACGTGAGGCCAATCCCCAAACCGCTACGCCATCCACTTATTTTTGCCGAACTGGAAAAACTTGCGGTGGGGCAGAGCCTGGTCGTGAAGAACGACCATAATCCCATCCCCCTGCGTGGCCAGGTCGAAGACTACTTTGCGGGTGAATTCGAGTGGGAGTATCTCGCGGAAGGCCCGGAAATTTTTCGTCTCTGTTTTACTCGAATAGCGTTGCCTGCTGGCGAACACAAGAATTTTGAGAATGCTTTACCCATAGTGCCATGAATAACCTGATTCACATTTTGCACATTTTGCTGGCAGGCATTTGGCTGGGCGGTTTGGTTTTCACTACTATAGTGGTTTCACCGGCTTTCAAGCGTATGGCGTGGTCGCCTGCCGAGCGCATTGCAGTGCGCAGCGAAGTGGGCCGCCAATACTCCAAAGTGGCGCGTCTTAACCTGCTTGCGCTTTTCCTGTTAGCGGGGGCCGATTGGGCGCTTCGTGGATGGAATGTCGTGGGGTGGTGCGAAATGGCGCTGATAGTCGCCGTGATTGTTTTCTCCGAACTTCATGCCCGGGTATTTGCACCGCGCCTGGGACAGGCCGCACGCAGTGGCGATGAAACTGCGCGTTTGCGGGCCTTGCGCGTATCGGTGTGTGTTTCGATGTTGAATTTAGCCCTCAGCCTGGTGGTGGCGGTCTTGCCGATTTAAGAGTGTTACGCTTTCTGGAAAAATCAATCCGCTGCGCCTTCACAGGTGTGGCGGATTTTTTTATTTCTGTCTTGGAACAATTTTTGAGCGAAACCGGTCGAACGCCGCAGTAAGGAAAAATTTACCGAGGCAGCAAACACTATGAAACATCTCTGGATCGCCGTTTTCACACTGGGAGTGCTCATGGCTCTATTCACACCATCACACGCACAACCCGATCTCCTCAAGCAGGCCGATGCCGCCTGGGAGGAGAAATCCTATGCCCGCGCATTGGAACTCTACCGCAAGGTTCTCGGAACCAAAGACGTGCGCGACCGCGACGAAGTGGAATTCCGCATCGCGGTTTCGTTGGGTTCCACCCAGAAGTGGGATGAAGCCGTGGCCGCCGGTGAAGCCCTGGCGGAAAAGAGCCTGTGGAAAGCCCGTGTCTACTACTGGCTGGGCCGTCTCTACACCGTGATGCCCGCCCAGGCCTGGAAAGTGGGCGACAAGCTCTATCGCGGCGACGACTACCCCAAGATTGAAGGCGCTGAGGCACCGCAACGCGTTTACCTGCAAGTCGAAAACCAGCAGAAGACCCTCGATTACTTCGAGCGTGCCAAACTCGCTTCGACGCCCGAGCGCAACTTCGCCATGAGCGCGCTGCTCACCACACCCGCGCATTTTTTGCAGCAGCATGAAGAAATCGACCTTAACTTCGATTTGGCCGCTTTTCTGCCACAGGTGAAGCAGCAAGAGTTCATCGAAGAGATGAACAAAGCGGTGAAAGAAAACCGCAAGCTCGATGAAAGTGCCGACCATACCCGTGCTTATAACCGCGAGTGGAACCTGCCGGTAAAAGTGATTCACCTCTATAACGAAATCCCCCACCTCGACGAAGTGAAGGGCAAGCAAGACACTGCGCTTTCTTACCTCGCCAAGGGCATGTTCATCCGCGCCTATCGCCAGCAGATGGATGGCTGGGCAAATCAGTATGACGACGAGCAAAAGAAGTATGTGACGCGCGAATATCCGTTCGACCACCTCGAAGCGATTCCGGTGTTGCAGCAAGTCATTGAACAGTTCCCGAACAATCCGCTGGCTCCGCAGACGCAGATTCTGATTGCGCAAATCCATCAGCAGGAAGGCGATAACGTGAAAGCGCTTGCTGCCTATCAGTTGGTGGTTAACAAATATCCCAAATCGAAATGGGTAAACGATGCCAAAGCTAACATCCAGCAGATCACGCGCAAAGAGCTGCGTTTCGATACCATGGCCCAGCAGCAGCCGGGTAAGAACGCCAAAATCAGCGTGAACACCCGCAACCTCAAAGAGGTGCGGTTCACGGCTTATAAAATCAAGCTGGAAGATTATCTCGCCGTTCCGGCCCGTCTCAACGACCATCAAACCAGTTTCCAGGAGTTCGGTAAGAATTTCGGCAACATTTCCCAGGTGCGCCAGAAATTAGGCAAGCCGGTGGCTTCGTGGACATTCAACACCAAAGATAAAGGCGATTACAACGGCATTAACGAAACTATCGATACTCCACTCAAAGAGCTTGGTGCTTATGTCATCGTCGGCGATGGCGGCAGCATTCGCTTTGGTGAACTGCTCATTATTTCCGACCTCGCCCTGCTCAAGAAAACCGACCGTGACAACGCTTTCGTCTACGTCGCCGATGCCGTGAGTGGCCAGCCGGTGATGAATGCCAATGTGGTGCTCAAAGAATGGTATCACCAGAACTCCGTCCAAAAAGTCTCCATCGGTCGCGGCCAGAGCGGCGAACTTGGCTTCTTCGATAAGAAGTTGATGCGCGGCCAGAATATTTACTCCCAAAATATCGCCGCCTTTGCCTGGATTGGCGACCGCTACGCTATGACCGGACAGGGCTATTACGGTTATTATGGCAATCGCTACGGCGATAACCGCGATGAACTCAAGGTCTATGCCTATACCGACCGTCCGGTTTATCGCCCCGGCCAGAAGGTTTATTTCCGTGAAATCATCACCCGCCGCATTGGTGGCGGCGACCAGCAGCCGGTGAAAGACGCCAAAGTAACAGTGCAGGTGCGCAACCCCAAGGGTGAAGAAATCTATAGCGAAGCGCTCACCACTTCGGAGTTCGGCACCGTGAACGGCGAGTTCGCTTTGCCCGAAGAAACCCCGCTGGGCGAATACTACATTAATGTCACAATGCCCGATGCCACCAACGCCCAGCTTGCGGCCAGCAGCGGCAACCGGTTCCGCGTTGAAGAATACAAGCGTCCTGAATTTCAGGTCGATATCGACGCTCCCGCCCAGGCCGTGCGCCCCGGCGAAACCGTGGCTGCGCGAGTCAACCTCAAATACTACTTCGGTTCGCCGGTGCCTAACGCCAAGGTGAAATACACCGTGCGCAAAAGCACCTGGTGGGCCAGCTACCGCTTCCCACGCCCCTTCGAGTGGCTGTGGAGCTACTGGGGCGAAGGCGACTACAACACCGGCCGCCGCAACATCGGCGGTGAAGGCTCGGGTGAAATCGTCAAGGAAGGCGAAACCACCACCGACGCTCAGGGCAACGCCGAAGTGACTTTTGAAACCAGGCCACTTGAAGAAAATAACGATCCCAACAACTGGTGGCGTTATTACTCCAACCCGCTTTATACCATCGAAGTGGAAGCGACCGACGCCTCGCGCCGCACCATCGAAGGGCAGGGCAGCGTGAAGGTCGCCAACCAGCAATACTTCGCCTTCCTCGATGTCAAGAAAGGCTTCTACCAGACTGGCGACCAGGTGCAGGTGGAACTGGTCACCCAAGACGCCAACGACAAACCGAAATCGGCTTCGGGCAAGATGGTGGTCTATAAGCAACTGCCCGGCAACAAGGAAGAAAAAGTCTTTGAAGAAACGGTGAAAACCGACGACAAGGGCCGCCTCTTCTGGACCTGGCACAACGATGGCGAAGGCCAGTTCCGCATCGCCTATGAAGCGACCGACGACTGGAACAAAGACGTGAAAGCCTCCACAAATGTGTGGGTGAACGGCCCCAACATGAAGACCACTTCGTTCCGCCAGCAGGGCGTAACGATTGTGCTGGAAAACCGCTACTACGAAGAAGGCGATACCGCCAAAGTGCTCTTAGTAGCCGACCAGCCCGATACTACCGTGCTCTTCACTCAAGAAGCCGGTGGCGAAATTCTCAAGCGCGAACTGGTGTTCATTGAAGGCAAGAGCAAGACGCTTTCAATTCCCATCACCAAGCAGCACGTGCCGAACTTCGCCCTGGGCGCGGCAGCGGTGAAGAACTACGAGGTGTACCAGAACACGCAGGAAGTATTCGTGCCGCCGACCCGCCAACTCATCAACGTTTCGGTGACCGGCGACAAGCCGCAATACAAGCCGGGCGAAACCGGTAAGTTCACCATTAAAGCCACCGACTGGAAGGGCAACCCGGCCCGCGCCGAAGTTTCGGTAGCGATGGTCGATGCCAGTCTCTTCTATATTCAGAAGAGCTACGCACCCGATATCCGCACCTTCTATTACGGTGAGCGTCGCGCGATTTCGACCCAGGTCGATTCCCACCGTAGCGGCCAGCCGCAAGGCCATGCTGAGGATGATGTGAAATATCCGAGCTATGAACAGCACGGCTGGGAACTGCCCGATGAACTGGGCTTGCTCAACCTCCAGCCGGGTGGGTTTGGTTGGTATGGTGGGTATCCACGCCGGGGTATGCGTGGCAGAGGCGTACAAACCCACTTTGGCATTGGCGGAATGGTTGGTGCTGCTGGCCCAGCCGGTCCTGACATGCTTTATGCGGCGGCACCGGCACCAGCAGTCGAAAGCCAGATGGACATGCGAAGGGAAAAATCAGCCGCTGCGAACGAAATGGATGCAGATACCGGAGGAGCCGGTGGCGGCACCTTAGCCGAAGCCCAGGTGCGCTCCAACTTCTCCGAAACCGCGTTCTGGTCGCCCGCCGTGGTCACCGAAAACGGCACCGCACAAGTGGAAGTGACCTTCCCCGATTCGCTGACTCAGTGGCAGGGGATGGCGCGTGGCCTTACCCAGACCTCGCAAGTCGGCGCTGGTGAAACCACGGTCGAAACCAAGAAAGATGTGCTGGTGCGCATGCAAGCCCCGCGCTTCTTCACCGAACGCGACCAGGTGGTGCTGAGCGCCAACGTGCACAACTATCTCAAGACCGACAAGAAGATTAAAGTCACTCTCAAGCTGGGCGAAGAGTTGCAGCTCAACCGCACCAAAATCGCTCGTGAATCGGCCGGTGAAAACCTTGAGGCACTCGAAGGCTGGATCACGGTGAAGGCCGGTGAAGAAACCCGCGTCAACTGGACGGTCGACGTGGTGCGCGAAGGCAAAACCGAAATCCAGATGGTAGCGCAGAGCGATGCCGAATCGGATGCGGTGAAGCTGAGCTTCCCCGTGCTGGTGCATGGCGTGCAGCGCTTCACCTCGCAAAGCGGCATCATCCGCGAAGGCGACAAGGGTAACAAGCAGATCATCAAAATCAACGTGCCCAAGGAGCGCAAGTTCGGTTCGACTTCGCTCAACGTGCAGCTCAACCCCAGCCTGGCCGCAACTATGATGGACGCCTTGCCCTACCTAATGGACTACCCCTACGGTTGCGTGGAGCAGACTATGTCGCGCTTCCTGCCCAGCGTGGTGGTGCAAAAGACGTTGGTCGATTCCGGTATCAACCTCACTACGTTGCGCGCCCGCGCCGAGGCTTATGAAGCCGAAGCCAAAGCCGCACCGATTGGCGACCGGGTGAAGAACTCGGGCTATACCTATCCCAAGGGCATGCCCAATTCACGGGACTTAGATAGGATGGCATCAAGGTTAGGGATGTTCGGTCATCCGAAGAACCCTATGTTCGACCAGAAGCTGCTCGACGAGATGATCCGCGACGGTCTGAACCGCATCTATAACATGCAGCGTCCCGATGGCGGCTGGGGCTGGTGGCAGGGCTCTTCCTATTCCGATGAATACATGAGCGCCTATGTCGTCTACGGCCTGGCAACCGCCAAAGCCGCCGAAGTTAAGGTGCGCGAAGATGTGCTCAGCCGTGGCTATGCCTACCTCGAAAAGCAGATGAAAGATGAAGACAACATTCATCTTCTCACCTGGATGGGCTACAGCCTGTCGCATCGTGGCAAGCTGCCAAACGACGTAGCTGGCATTGTGAGCGGACGTCTGTATACCCAGCGCGAACGCCTCACGGCCTACTCGAAGTCGCTGCTGGCGATGGCACTGTGGAACACCGGCGAGAAGGAAAAAGCCGGAGTGCTGGTGCGCAACCTGGAAAACACCGCCCGCATCGATGAAGCCAACGGCACCGCCCGCTGGCAGATGGGCCGTGAATACTGGTGCTGGTGGAACAACGACGTAGAAACCAACGCCTGGGCGTTGCGCGCGTTCTTGCAGGTCGATCCGCAAAACAAAATGGCTCCGATGCTGATGAAGTGGCTCACGCAACAATCGCGTAGCAACCACTGGCGCAGCACCAAGGATACGGCAATGTCGGTCTATGCTCTGGCCGACTACGTGCGAGTGAACAAGGAGTTGGAGGTCGATTACACCATCCGCGTCAACCTCAACGGCAAGCTCACCAAGACTTATCGCGTGAATGCCGAGAACGCGCTGTATTTCGATAATCGCTTCATCACCGGCGAGTTGTTCCTGGAAGATGGCGACAACACGCTGACGATTGAAAAGACCGGCAAAGGCAACGTCTACTGGACGGCAGCGACCGAGTATTTCAGCCTCGAAGAACCTATCAAAGCTTCGGGCAACGAAATGGCCATCAAGCGTCGCTACTTCAAGCTGACCCGCAAGGCTCAGGGCGAAGAAGCCGCCTCGCAAACCCAAACCGGCGTAACCTCGGCCGCACCGGCTGTTGCACGCCGCGTCATCGGTTTGCCCCGTCCGATTCCCGTGCAGCCGCAGGAACCGGAATACGACCGCACCGAAATCCGCGATGGCGATACCCTGCAAAGCGGCGACCTGGTGGAGGTGGAATTGACAATCGATTCTTCCAATGACTACGAGTATCTGGTCTTTGAAGATATGAAAGCCGCCGGTCTCGAACCCGTCGATATCCGCTCCGGCGGTTCGTGGGGCAACGGCCTTTCCAGCAACGTGGAGCTGCGCGATGAAAAAGTAGCACTCTTCGTGGATAGGTTGCCGCAAGGCACCCGCGTGCTGCGCTACCGCATGCGCGCCGAAATCCCCGGCAAGTTCCACGCGCTGCCGACCAACGGCTACGCGATGTACGCCCCGGAAGTACGCGCCATTTCCGACGAGCAAAGGATTAATGTGAGGGATTAATCCGGTAGGGAAGTAAAGCAGCCCGGCATCCAAAAGATGCCGGGCTGTTCTTTTTTGGAGTGCGGTGACTCGTCACCGCGAGAACCTAACAACTGTCTCAAACATTAAAGCTCAACCGTCCCCCTATGGACCGCCGGCATCCTGCCGGCACAAGCGTAATAGAATGCTGGTGATCCATAAAACACGTGTTTCTACGACGCATCGACACGACGCGGTGACAAGTCACCGCACTCCAAAAGGTTGTTTTACCTTTCATTTGTCTGTGGGCTTTGGTGTAAGATAAAAATGAGCGAGTTATTATGAAAGTCCAACGAATCGTTGCCAACATTCCAACGCCCAATCCTGCGGAAGCCGACCATTTCTATCGCGAGATTTTAGGCCTGGAAGTCGTGATGGATCACGGCTGGATTCGCACCTACGCCAGTGATTCCCAAATGACGGTCCAGGTGGGCATCGCCTCGCAAGGCGGTTCCGACACACCTGTGCCCGACCTTTCGGTTGAGGTCGATGACGTAGAAGAAGCCCTGCGTCGCGTGAAAGCCGCAGGCATTGCCATCGAATACGGCCCAGTCAGCGAGCCGTGGGGTGTGCGTCGGTTTTTTGTGAGAGATCCGTTGGGGAAGTTGGTTAATATTTTGCAACATGAGGAAGCGCAATCGTCTGTTTTTTCCTCTCGCGAACAATTGCGTGAGTGCCTGGAAATTCTCTCGTCTGGAGAAGGCCAGTTGAAATATGAAGCTGATGTCCCCATTGCCTATGTGCCCACGGAGATCATATGTCAGTTTTTTGATGAGACCTATCATCCCGATGCTCCTGAGTTCCTCAATGAGTTCTCAAGCGACGAATTGAGGGTGATTGCACTGTTTTCTGGCTATTTGGACATTGCTCGTGAAGCAGTCGAGACTAACGATTATCCTCCTGTGCGCGAAGTGTTGAAATTGACTCAATGGCGGGCGATGATGAAGAAAGCAGCGGAGTTGTTGGAGAGTATGAATAAAAGCGGGCAGTGATTTTATCGTGAGTAAATATTGGCAACGGTTTCCACAGCATGCAGAAAAGTCGATATGAATCCTGAAAACTCAACTTGGTTATTCGAAATTGAAGAGGTGTTTCATCTCTCCAATTTACGTCTCGTGGTAACGGGCAAACTCAAACAAGAGACTATACTGACGGTTGGAGACCAGCTAACTGTTCTATGCCCTAATGATGAGGTCGTGAATACCTCAATTGTGTGTTTTCCGTTGGTTACGGCCACTCGTGCAAGAGAACTATCCATAATCGAACTTCAAGAAACCAAAGAAACAAAATCCATTGTTGCCGGGTCACAAGTATTTCAACAGGAACTCGGGCTATAATGAATTGACGATTAGACTGAATTCATGACGGAACGCTCGACACTTCTTCAAACTAAACTCGCCGCCAACGCACAGCGCCGCTACCGCGAAGATGATTTGGCACAGCTCCCCGCGCATCTGAGCGCCTATTTGGAACAGTGCGATTACATAGCGTCGTCCGAGGTCGATGAACTGGAGTATTTATTTAATAACTCACCAAAAGGTCTCTGGAGAAATGAAGGAGATGGTAAGGCGTATGGTTGCGTTGTGCCAGAGGGATATTGTTATGCCGATTTCGCATGGCGTCATCAGCTCTTTGAAGTCGCCGCTTCTTTAGGCACTGATCATGACCATGAACCCGCTTTGTTCGGCCAGCGAAGAGGACCAATTTACCATGCTTCTTTTGGCTGGGTGCGACAGAATATAGCCGAACTTTATAAGGGGGGAGAGTTGTGTGTTGTAACGACGGATTATTCTGTTGGTTTAGTTATTTCACATTATTCTGGCTATCTCCGATATGACCTTGGGCCTACTGAGGTGGTTTATCAGTTAGCTCTTTGGGGTTTCGACGGAATAAAAAACAACAATGCGATAAGCGAATCGCAAAATTTCACCTTATTGAAAGCAGCCGAATATAAAACGCTTATTTACCAGTGCGAAGATGTCTACTCAGGTTCTATCATTGAGGAAACAGCTCAGTTTCTGTCAGACCATCACGATTTATCAAAGATGTTGATTGCCATTCTTCAGCAAGAACCAATTCCTAAACCTGATTCTTTAAAAAACGAAGTGAGCGGTGATTACTTTAGAGTTGAGGTTACGCTGGAGCACTATCTTCAAATAATGGACTGGCTTACCCACTTGCACCAGGAAGCGATAGAACTTCATGGCGAAAAATCGGCTGAGGCCACAAAACAATCAGAGTTATGGTGGGAATGGCAACGCTACATGTGAGAAAATGAATCTAAATTGGCCGACAAGGTGATCAAAATATGAACCTCCCCTCCGACGACAAACTCAACGCGTTACGCGACCTCATCGCCAACGGCCGGAAAATCGAAGCCATCAAGCTCTACCGCGAAGCGACCAACGTTGGCCTGAAAGAAGCTAAAGACATCGTCGAGGCGATGGAAGAATCCATACGCAGCGGTGTGCCAATTTCATTTCCGATTAATACCACACCACCTCCGGCCAGTATGGCTTCGCCCGATGACCAGTTAGCTCAACTGCACGGCATGATCTTCGCCGGACAGAAGATTGACGCCATCAAACTCTACCGTGAGGCGAGCGGGGTAGGGCTTAAGGAGGCCAAAGATGCGGTCGAATTGATGGAAGCCAACTTGCGTCGCGAGCAGCCGCACCGGTTTCAGACAGTGCAGGGCAAGGGCTGCGGAGCTGGTATGCTGCTGTTTTGCCTGTGTCTGGGAAGCGTGCTTTGCTGGGTGGTAAGCGGCTGAAAAATGTCGCTGAGACAGGAAAAAGTCAATTCTCACGCTTTGTTTTTTTGTTTCTGTAATAGAAATAGGCAACACAATAAGCGGTGATATTTGCCAGTACAAACCAGTGTGAAATGGACTCGGGAGACAAAGCAATCCAGAGGCCGTCATATTCCTGATCTCTCTTGCGGACAGGCCAGGGCGAATAGAGCATGATAAACCAATAAAAAAGATAGCTCAGAAATACTTTGTGAAAAATGGGGAGCGCTAATTGAACGAAATGGCTTATTTCACTGGCAGCTATTTTCTTTCTGGCTTCTAATATCGAATCAGCCGCTATTACCGTTAAAACTATCGCCAGCGTATAAAACTCGATGATATACAGGAAATGAGCTTTTGCTTCTCCTCTGTGGAGGGGATAATCAATTTTAACCACATAAATCGCATAGAAAAATACGATTGGCATTACTGTAAAGTAAATCACATCACAGATCGCGCCAAGGATCCGCGCCCGCTTGGTAAGCGATTGGGCTTCAAGACGATTTCCCTTTGCGAAATAGGAGAGCGTGTCTTCGATACTCGAATAGACATGCAACAATATAGATAATAAGATCAGAAGATATACTTCGCGTAAGAATGCGAGATCCATATTAAGTGGTTCCTGAAGGAGACTCTTTTGAGCAGAAAATGTTTTGGAGAATTATTTCCTTGTAGCGATTCCCAGCCGACACGTAAATCATAAACGATTATTCGACTTCATAGGCACGATTTCTGTTCGTGCATAAAAAAGAAGAGCGTTCAAAAACCAGACCATGGCAAAAAGGCAGGGAGAATATAAAATTCTCTCTGCCTTTCCCATTTTCCATTCTCAACTTTCCATTTTCAATTCATCAAATGTCCACCGCAATCGCCATTGGCCTTCTCATTCTTTCCAACCTGTTCATGACCCTGGCCTGGTATGGGCATTTGAAGTTTTTCAAGGGCAATGCCACGCCGCTGATTGCGATTATCCTCATCAGTTGGGGCATCGCGTTTTTCGAGTATTGCTTCCAGGTGCCCGCCAACCGCATCGGCTACCAAACGCTTTCGGCGACACAGCTCAAGGTGATTCAGGAAGTGATCTCGATTTCCATGTTCATCTTGTTCGCGGTCAACGTGCTGGGCGAATCGATGAAGTGGAATCACTGGGTCGCCTTCGGGCTGATTGCGGTGGCGGTATATTTTGCCACGGCGTTTAAATGAAGAACCGCGCGCGTGAGCAAGCCGGGTTGAGCAGGATTTTGGCGGCCTGACTAACATAGCACGCAAAGCCTTCGGCTACGCAAACTTCGTCGCAAGTTGACGCTATTAACGGCAAGGAAAAAGTAAGCCGACGGTAACGTCCGGTTGCCTTCCTGTATGCTGTCTACCATCTACTACCTACTCACCAGGAGTTGACGATAGCTTGTAAGGCGTCATCAATCCACTTGCTTACGCGCGTGGTTCTTCAGGCGTCTTCGACGCGTTCGATTTTGGCGCGGGCGCGTCCCGGTTCGGTGGGGATGCCGTAGCGGGCTTCGTACCAGTTCTGCATTTCGCCCCACAGCACATGTTCTGCTGTCAGTTTGCGGCGCATCTCCTGCAGTTCCTTGGTCTGTGCCAGATACAGCGCTTGTTCTTCGGGGGTGAGCTTTTCTGCATAACCCAGTCGCAATACGTCGCGGGTGAGCTTGAGATGGTCGAGTCCTTTGCGCAGAAACTCAATGCGTTGTGACACATAACCATCGCCCGCATCTTTTTGTGTGGCTTGAGTGGCGCGGTCTAAAATCGCATAAGCCGGATTTAAAACATCATCACCGTAGAGATAGGGAATCACGGGATAACTGCCGGTGAGCGTTTCTGGTCTCAGGCCATATTTTGCAACGGTCTGCGCATACAAACCAGTCTTGACATTGGGGCCGTTTTCCACAAAGCCGGGTACCGGATAAGCGGCTTTTTCGGTGAAATCCTGCCAGTAGGCCAGATACTCTTTCACTATGGGTGCTGCCGGGCCAAAAGCCGAGCAGTATTCGTCGATAATAGCATCGACGCTCATCTCCGGCTTTACGCTCAGGCGGGCGATGGTGTAATAGAGCGGCCCTTGCGTGGCCCAGTGGCCGTTGAGGGTATCGAAATAAAAGCCCTGCATGTTGTTCTTGAGGGCGAATTTGAAGAAATCGCCCTGGGCATGCAACGGCAGTTGCGGAGCCAGCGCGCCGTTGTGCCACCAGTTGGGGCGCAGGAACAGTTTGTTGCCGTTGCGTTGCCAGCTTTGCCATTCATCATAGGCCCAGGGGTGCGGCACCACTTGCAGGGTCACGGCCGGGTCGAGTTCCAATCCGGCGCGCGGCGGTTTGCTATAGGCGCTGTAGGCATAGGTCGAAAGCGTGACGTTCGGGTTGATGGCTTTCATCTTGGCGATGAGCCGGTTCCAGAATTTCACATAGCGCGCGGTGAGGTTGGTGCGACCGCGAAAGACTTCTTCCAGATCTTGCACTTGTGGCTCGTCCATAGCCAGTGTAGCGGGGCTGGTATCGAAACCGGTGCCGTCGTTGGGAGAGACGTTCCAGTTGTCCGGCGTACCGGCCGCCTGCCATTCGGCGATGATTTTTTCATCGACGGCTTCGTTGGAAATATTTAACTTGACGCGATTGGGTAGCGGCCAGGGCACTTTATATTCGCTGCCGGGCGGCGGTGAGGCGAAGAGATCGGGCTGGGCGGCGTGATACTTTTCCCACCAATGCCCAAAGGCATGGCCGAATTGCTGGGTAGAGCGGTCGCCGAGTTGATAATGCCGCTGCCAGGCCGTGGCTTCGGCTTGCATTTTAGCGTGCACTGTTTTGGAGAGGATGGGCTGCGTGCCTTCACGAGAGCGGCGATAAAGCGTGTTGGGCAGCATCCGCATGGACAGTGCCGGAAGGTCTTGAATATTGAGAATCGGAAGGGCGATGGTGGTGCGTTTGGGAACATAGGTCCCTACGGCACCGGGCCATAGCCAGCGCACGCCGAGCTGTTCGTCCAGAAAGCGGCTCACCGCCCACATTGTGGCGGCATTCCACTCACCGGCCTGGTTGCCGCGCTTGGTGATCGGCGTATCGTGTCCGGCAAACAGCAAAACGTTGCCTTGCGATTTCACGACGTAGGTATCGATGGGAAGCTGCGTGGTATTAATACCCAACTTGCGGGCGGTGTCGCCATCGCCAATCACCAGCCGGGTTTGAGCGGCAGGCAACGATTCAGTTGAAGTGACGATGGGCAGTTTGGCACCCGAAGCGCGTTGCACATGATATTGCAATTCGTGAGCGGCGGCTTGAGCCAGAGGGGAATCGCTTTCGATAACGATGGCCGCTTGGGGCTGGCCATCTTTAACGAGATAGTTCTGCGCGTGGGCGACGCTTGCCGTGAAGGCCAGGCATGAAACGATAACAACGGTATTTTTAGAAAAAGACATAGTGCAAAACTTTAATTAACGCATGGCGCACCATTGTGTCGGCTCCATGAGGTTTTCTATTTTCTGCCACTTGGCATGACCATCGGCGTAAAGGTTGTTCATACCACCATTATGCAACCCGGCTTCCTGATGATAATAGTAGCTCTTCATGGTTGCAGCGTTCTTGGGAAAGAAAACGGTGAGTTGGCTGCCTGCGACATCTTCGGTGCGGCCGAGGTTTTTAGTGAGATAGTAATAATAAAGCGCAGCTTCGGTGAGCGTAATGGTGCGAGCAGGTTCGACCACGGCAGATTCCTTGATGCCGTCATAAATCGGATGAAGGACGCTGCAAAGTGTAACCCCCACTCCTGTTCCGGCCCGTGCATCGCCCAGGGTGTAGCCGAAGGCTTGATTGTAGGAATAACCAATTTGCCATTTTTCCCGCATACTGGGGCAATTGCTGACGGGTTTGCCTTTGATATAGGGTGCCAGGAAGCCATCGTACCAGTTCTGCTCTTCGGGCAGTAATTTCCAGCCGAAAGGGTAGTAGCTATCGTAATCTTGCTTATATTGCTCAATTGCCAATCCCATCTGCTTCACATTAGAAAGGCAGGAGGTGGCACGTGCCTTCTCGCGCACCCGTGCGAATACTGGGAAAAGAATGGCTGCCAGAATAGATATGATCGCAATGACGACCAATAATTCAATTAATGTAAAGCCTCGGGTTCGGCGGGGCGTTTGGCCTATCGTCATCATAATGCTCCGTAATATCGATATTTTAGTATGCCCCATATCCATCACGGCTAAACCTCATTATCGTATACACAGTCTCTTTATCGTCTGCTGTTTTCCAACGGTTGTTGCTGGCGATATTGCCTGCGATATTCAAGCGGAATCACTCCATAGTGTTTCAGAAACAGGCCGTGAAAATAAGTCGGTGAGCGATAGCCCAGCACCCGGCAAATATAAGCCAAGGTGAAGTCGGTTTCCTTGAGTATGATAACGGCTTGCTCCAAACGGCATTGGGTGAGAAATTCGGTGAAAGTTTGCCCTGTTTCGCTATGGAAGCGTTTGGCGAATTGGGCGCGGGAAAGATACACAATGCGCGCCACCTGTTCGATGGTCAGCTTTTCGTGCAGATGTTCACGAATATATTGCTGGGCACGCGCGATGGGCGGGTAGATATTATTCGGTTGCGCGTCGTTTTCCGGTGAGAGGCTGGGGCGGAAATAACGCTCTTCCTGGATGTCGCGCCACACTGTCAGCAAAAAAGCGCTCAGGAGGTGGGTCGCGATTTCCCTGTCGCTGCCGGCGGGGTTAGCGAGTTCACGCCGGAGGTCGTCGAGCCAGCGGACGGAAGTCTCGTTGAGCGTGAACACGATTTCATGCGATTGCGGACTCATGTGTTTTGGCCCGTGGCTGCGGCAAATCCAGGTCTGGATGCGCTGGCCCAATGGACGGAACCACAGCAGTTCACAGTAGCCGCCGCGCAGCCGCTCACCGACCAGGTGGGGATAGTCGCCCATGGGTTTGGGCACACCGGGAGGAATGAAGATGCCTTCGCCCTGGCTGCAATGGAGCGTGTAATCGCCAAAATGCAAGTCCGCCTGCCCTGCGGTCACGAAAACCATTTGCGGAGAGAGCACTTCCACCTGCATGTCCTCGGGCCAGGTAGCCAGGATTTCGTTATGATTCTTGCCACGCGCTGCGATGCGTTTCCCTTTGCGCTTGTGGGGAGTCAGGCTCACGCGAGTGAGTTCGCCCATCTGCTTCGCGGTGGGTTGCACCACGATGACGCGGTTCATGCCGTGTTCGCGTATCCACGGAATCAGCTTGTGTTGTAGAATATCGAAAATTGGCTGGGAGGAAGTGGATGGCATGACAAGTTCCGCTTCTTGAAAGTCTATTGGGTTAAGTCTGCAATACAAGGGAATGAAGATGAGTGAAGCAGCAATGGTGCGCCCCGGCAAATCCGAAGAAATAGCCGTGGCCTGCGCAATCGCCAAACTAGCCTGGGAGCCAATTTATGAATATCGCCGTCAGAAAATGGGAGACGTGCTGTTCAACCATCTCTTTGCCGATTGGCGTGCGGGCAAAGCCGGTGAAATCAGCAGCCTGTGCGAAAGCCGTCCGGAGCAGTTTCTGGTGGTCGAAGTCGAGGGCGAAATCAAAGGCTTTGCGACTTTTTTGTTAGACGAAGAAAAGTCGATGGGCATTATCGGCAACAACGCCGTGCATCCCGATGCGCAAGGGCAGGGGCTGGGAAAGTTACTCCACCAAAGTGTGATGGATGAGTTTCGTCGGCGCGGCTTGAAGTGCGCGCAAGTCTTAACCGGCCTCGACCCGGTGCATGATGCGGCGCGCGGCTCCTATCTCAAAGCCGGGTTCACCTGTAGCTTTGAATACGGCATTTTTCACTGCGAGTTGTAGCCTTAACGCGAGGAGATTTCGCTCGTTAAGAGGCTTTTCTATTCAACACAAAGGATTCACAAAGAATTTTTGTGGTCTTTGTGAATCCTTATGTGTGCTTTGTGTTAATTATTTAATCACCAGCGCCACCTTGCCGGTAATTCCCGCCGTTTCCTGCTCGCTGCGCACGCGGATGAGCAGCGTATTGTCGGGGCCTTGTTTCACGGCGTTGGTGATGTCGACCTCGAAGGGCTCTTTCCACGAATCGTAGCTGCCCTGATGGGGATACGACCGTTCCGTGACCAGCTTGCCGTTGACCCAGATGTGCGCTTCGGCGTCGATAGCACCGAACGTGAGTAGCACGCGCCCGACGGTGTCGTAGAGAATCGGCAGCTCGAAACGGTTGTGATACCAAACCACTTTCGTTGCGCCGGGCGTGGGTTCTAGGGCACCGTTTTGGGCGCGCCAGGGTTGCCCCACCACGGCCTCTTTCCACTCGCCGGCAAGGAAAGGCGCTTTTTCCCAGTGGGTTTTCAAGCCCTCGTCCCGGGTATCGGCTTTTATCTTCCAGCCTTTATCCAGGGCGATGGTGGTAGCGGCAGCGGTTTTTTGTTCCTTGATAAAGCCATCCCACAGCCCGAAGCTGAGTTGTTCGCGATGGAACAAGGCTTCCACCGGCACGGCGAAGTCGCCCATCAGTTTTTGCCTGGCTTCCCACAGCGGCCGCAAGGCTTCACGCTGGGCGGCATATTCCGCGTGGTGCGCAGGCAGCCCGAACTGCACTTTGGCGAAGGTTTCGGCCATGAGGCGGCTGTGGTCGAAACCGCGCCGCACGAAGGCCACGCGCTCTTTTTCGCGGGAGCCCAGTGTAGCGGCTTCGGCTTGTTGGAGCAGGGCGTCGCCCTGGGCCATCACATCGGGTGTGAGCAGTAGCGGCACCACGCGGATGTGCGCTTGCCACCAACCGCCCCAGGTTTCGTATGGAACCAACTTATGGCGGCGTATCAGGCCGGGTGCGGTGGCAGTTACTGTTTCAAAGAACTCGTGGTAGGCCTTCATCGCCGGGGCCGCCGCGCCGAACGCCTGGAAATATCCGTTGGTGAGTTCTTCGTAAGTCGCCTCGGGCCGGTAGTGCATTTCGGCCAGCAGGTAGTTGTTCAAGCCCTGGGTGGACCAGTTCGGCCTGAGCGAATCGAAATCGGTGCCGAGCAGGCCGTCGCGGAGGATTTGTTGGAAATCCTGATAGAGCTGCTTTGAAAACAGATAGGGAATGCCGTGCCCGCAATGCAGCAGGTTGGGCCGCCAGAGTTTTTTCTTTGCGCCTTTTGCCGACCAGGCTTTCCATTCCTTCACCAGCCCCGGTTCGTCGGGATAGTAGCCTTCACCGCCGACGTAGTTGATGATGATGTTGTCATCGACCGTTTCCACCAGCGGCGGTTGGCGATAATTGCGATAGGCCAGGGCCACTACGGTGGCCTGCGGGCTTTGCTGCTTCATGCGGCGAGCCAGCGTGTTCCAGAACCGCACGTAGCGGTCGGTGAGAACCGGTTGGCTGCCGTTCCAAATTTCCTGGTCGGAGTAGCGGCTCAGTTCGGGCGGGTCCCAGGCGCGGGTTTCCGGGCGGGTATCGAAGCCCCGGCTGTCGTTGGGGCTGAGGCTAAAGTAGCGGTTTTTCTGTGGATCTTTCCTCTGCCGCTCCTGCCATTCCTTTAAAATCTGGTCGTGGACTTCAGGATTGCTCAGGTTCAGCTTCACGCCGCGACCGCCAGGCTGGGTGATGCCTGCGGGCGGCCTGGCAAACCAGTCGGGGTGAGTCTTGGAGTATTTTTCCCACCAACTCGTGAACGGCATACTGCCGCCAATGGGAACGGATACGGTTTCGCTCATACGCTGGCGTTGCAGCCATTGGTTTTGTTGTTGGTTGAGCGCGTGCACCGTGGCTGCGGGTGTGGCCTCTGAAACCGCGCCGAAAAGCGTGACAAAACCGCTGTTGCCCCAATTGCTGCGTAAGCGCCGTAGCAGGGGAATCTGGCAACGCCAGGTCCAGCTCTTCACCGGCACGCTGATGTTGGGAGAACTCTCAAACACCTCGCCCAGTTCTCCCGGCCAAATCCAGCGCACGCCCAGCGCGTGGCGCACGAATTCGAGCACCGCATAATAAACGCCGCTGCCTGGCCCCAACTGCGCATCGCGCACCTGCCCCAGCAGGCCGATTTTGCCCGGCTCGATAATGATGCGGGCGTCTTCATAACCCAGGTCGTCCATCTGCCAACCGTTGCTCCGGGTAAGAGAACTGGCACCGATGGCGATGTAGGGCTGGGCCGCATCGAACTGCCCCGCCGTTGCCACGGGAAGCGTGGCGCCGCTGATGCGCTTGATCCAGTAGTTCAACTCCGTGGCCGCTTCTTGCACCGAGGCGTCGGGATTATCGGCCGTTACGATGGTGCACAGCGGCTTACCGTTTTGCACCAAAGAAAACTGTGCGGCCTGGTTGCCTGCCAACGGCGCAGACAGCACGCGGGTGCCGCAGCCCCAGGAAGAGAGCGCTGCCATACCGGCGGCCAGCCCCATGTTTTTGAGCAGGGTGCGGCGGTCGAGCGCTTGTGGCGTGGGGTTTTGGTGTGATGGTTTTGGGGCGATGTTCATATTCTCAAGTATTTAATGATAAGGCGTGGCGGAGTTTCAAGGCAAAAACGGGTTCCATAGCGGGCTGCAATAGGGCCATGTTTTGGCTGTGGCGCTGAGGTTGTTGATAGGAGAGCACGCGGCAGCCTGGTCTACGAAGCCGATAGCGGCGCGCATGGAGGCCGTCGACACCCATTTTACGTGCCCATCGCCATAAACGGCATTGCTGCCTTCGAGGTGAGGGCGGAAATTCTGCGGTTCACTGGCCGTATAGGTCTGCCAGAATCGGGGATTGCCGGCAGTCATATATTGGCTGCGTGAGCCACTGCCCTCGACTACCATCACGACGCTTGCAGGATTTCTGACGGCAGCCATCGGCGTGCTGGTGCCGAGGATGGACACGCCGTAACGGTAAGCCCCGAATTGGGTATTATCGGTGGAACTCATAGTCCTACTAGCGGTATTGCCGAAGGCCGTCGAATACTGGTAATCGGGGACGGGGCCGCCGTTCCTTTCTGGGTCGGAAGAAGACGGACACATGAAGAGCTGGACGCTTTTGACGTAAGGAAAAACTAAATCCATCCAGGTAATATAGTGGCCCGAGCCGCTACCAGTGCAAGTGCCGGGATCGCAAACCACGAAATACCTACCTGGCGTGCCTGTCTCGTTTTGTGTGAAGCTGCCGGCGGCACCCTCAGTTTGGCGACCATACCAGCTCGGGGGATAATATTCATCGTAGTCCTGGGTATATTGCATGATGCCCAACCCAATCTGCTTGAGGTTGCTCATGCAGCTCGCACGCCTGGCATTTTCGCGCGCCCGCGCAAAAACTGGAAAGAGAATCGAGGCAAGGATTGCTATAATGGCTATGACGACAAGAAGCTCTATGAGGGTGAAGCCCTGCTTTCGTGTTCGTGTGGTGGTGTCCATATTTTTTCCTCCCGAGGGGTGCGTTCAATTTTCGATAGAACTGATATTATTATTCCACCCACGAGCCGGGCTTAACCTTCACTTTCCGCTACTAATATATTATTTCCGCTCAATTTTAAGATTGCGGTATTCAGACGGCGAACAACCGTATTTTTCATGAAATATCGTCCAGAAGCGCACGTATTGCAGGCCGATGCGCTCACAAATGACGTTAATGGGGACTTGCGAGTTGAGCAGCATTTTTTCTGCGAGTTCGAGCCGCAGATGGGTTTGGTATTGTTGAAAAGTCATCCCGGTCTGGCTTTTGAAATGTCGTGTAAAAGTGGCGGGCGATACGGCCACGTGCCGGGCCACGTCATTAATGGTGAGATTCAGGTCGAGGTTGCCCTGAATATAGGCCAGGGCTTCATCGATCAGTGCGCTCTGGCCGTGCTTGCCGAAATATCCCGGGCGGCCCCACTCATCGAGAACGTTGCCACCGGCGATCTCATCTTGCAGCAGGGCGATGAGGTTGGAAAACAGCGGCATGGTGAGGTTGCGGGGGCGTCCGTTATGGGTTTCGGCGCATAAGCCTTCAAAAATCTGGGCCGAAAAACGGTGTGGAATCCAGCAACTGCCCAGTTCCCGTCCGGTCCAGTGTTTGCGTCCTTCCGAGCGGCAAATCCAGCAGCGCAAGCCATCGGCGCCGGTGGTCTGGGCGTCCATCCACAGCAATTCGCAAACCTTGCCTTCGGGGTTTTCTTCAAAATGACCGCGGCTGCCGTTGTTGCGGGGAGTGGAGGGTGGGAAGAGCACCATGTCGCCGGTCTTGCAATGCAAGATATAATCGGCAATGCGTAAATCGGCCTCGCCCGAAATGACGCAGGCCAGGGTGAACAGGGCGCTTTCGACCAGGGCGTCCTGCGGCCAGTAAGCCCGTACTGAGTTGGCTTCGTGGTAGTGCCTCCGGCCGCGCACCGCCACGCGTTGCCCCTGGCGTTTGTTGGGAGTGATGCGTATGTGGGGCGGTAGATTTTGTTTTTTCAGCTCACGCACGGTGGGCGCGGCGACAATCCAACGCGAATCGGGATTGTGCTGTATGCGAAAATCGATATTCTTGAGGGCCGCGAGTATCGGGGCCACGTAAAGCGAGGAGGTGGACGTGAGGTGATCGTTGCTCATTGCCTTGTCTGGAAAGAGTGCCGGGTCTGGCTACAATTCGGTTCACACGCCGAACTCGTCGCGGTAGGCCAGGGGAGTGAGGCCCGTATACTGCTTGAAGTTGCGGCAGAAAAGTGTGGTGGAGCTAAAGCCGCAATCCTGAGCAATGCTGGTGACGGTTTGCTGCGTATCGAGCAAACGCAGTTTGGCGTGCTCTAACCGCAACTGGCGGAAATAGGCAAAGAGCGATTGTCCGGCCACTTGCTTGAAAATGCGAGCCAGGTGACCGCTGCTCACTTGCAGGTAATCGGCAACATCCTGTAAATGCACTTCCTGGGCTAAATTTTGGAGCAAGTATTCCTTGGCGCAGCTCACCAGAAAAATGCCGCGCGGCGGGCCATCGAATATGGGGGCGGTTTCTCCGTTTCCCATGTTGCGGGCTAACTGCACGATGAGTTGGCTGCAAAGCCCGGAGATGCGCAAACGGTAGCCTGGCAAACGCAACCCTGCTTCGTGTCGAATTTGTGCCACGCTTTCCAGTGCCTGTGCGTTCAGGATGCTCTTGTAGTGGATATTGGTGGCAAAATAGCGTTCGATGAACTCTGCTGTGGTTCCCGCCTCGAAATCGTCGTCTTGTTTGGCCGAGGGTGGCCCTTCTTTCAATGGCAGGAGAAGTGGATCGAATAGCAGCACGATATTATGAAGCCGAGAGTTTTCTCCCTCCGTTTCAGGTTGGTAGAACTGGCGGGCGCGACAGGGTACGCTCAGCACGTCGCCGGTTTCCAGTAGGCAAGGTTCTTCACCGGGGAAGGAATGCAGGCAACTACCACCCAGAATCAGCACTAATTTACGCATTCCGGTATGCACCGGGCGGCCTTCGCCGGGCAGCAACATCAAGCGTTCGGCGATGGTGCGAAACGGGCTATCGAGGCGTTCTACGGCATAAAATGTCTGGGCCATGACCTTAATCGGGAAAATATCACGCAAAGTTTATAACTATCATTTGCAGTTCGTGAAAATCAGTTTATCGCGGTTCATAATATTTAAGCATGAGCAAGAAAACTTTTCACATCGTCGATACGGATATTCACAACACCTATGCCGATGGCAAGGAAGTCACCAAGTTTTTGCCGAGTCACTGGATGGGGCGCATTCAGTTACCCAACAACTGTTTTTCGCCTTCCCCGGCACGTGGCGGTTCGCGGTTGGATGCTGTCACCCCATCGGGCGGCGCTCCGGCTTCCGACCCCGATTTCCTGATGGAGCATCACATGGATGCTTACGGAATTAACTACGGCATTCTTACCGGTTCCGGAGTGCTGGCGGTTTCTATTCATTGCGACCCCGATTATGGCAACGATTTAGCCACGGCCTACAACGAATTCACGGTGGAAAAGTGGCTCAGTTACAGCGACCGCTTCTACGGCAGCATTGTTATCAACCATACCGACCCGTTAGCGGCCGCCAAGGAAATCGATAAGCACGGTGCCAACCCGCGCTTTGTGCAGGTCATCATGGGTAGCGCCAGCCGCACTCTATTCGGCCAGCGCCAGTTCTATCCCATTTATGAAGCCGCGCAGCGTCATGGTTTGCCAATCTCCATTCATCCCGGCACCGAAGGACGCGGTATCTCCGGATATCCCACGCCATCCGGCCCTGTGACCCGCTACATGGAATGGCACAACATCTTGCCTACCAACTACATGGCCCACGTCAACAGTTTGGTTTGCGAAGGTGTGTTCGAACGCTTCCCGGAACTGCAGTTCGTGTGTATCGAAGGCGGCATCGCCTGGCTGCCGCATCTGATGTGGCGCATGGATAAGAACTTCAAAGGTTTGCGCGCCAGCACGCCGTGGCTCAAGCGCATGCCTTCGGAATATATCCTCGACCATATCAAGCTCACCACTCAGCCGATTGAAGAGCCGGATAATCCGCGTCACCTCTCGCAGATTTTCGAGATGATCCAGGCCGAGAAAACCGTGATGTTCTCCAGCGACTACCCGCACTGGGACTTCGATAACCCCCATGCCGCATTGCCGCCGCTCGACGATGCCGTGAAGCAGAGCATCTATTACGATACCGCCGCCAAGCTCTATGGCTTACCCGCCCGCCCCGATGCGCAAGGTGAATAACTCAGTGAGGTCAAAGCAATTATGGCAACCAAAACTTTAGATTACCCGGTGTGTCGCGTTTCGGAACTGGCTCCCGGGGATCGTAAGATTATCGAAGTCGATGGCAAGTCAATTGGTGTATTCAATGTGCATGGGCAGTTCTATGCGCTACGCAACATTTGCCCGCACCAGTTTGCCCCTTTATGCCGTGGCAAAATCACCGGGACGACCTTGCCTTCCAAAGTAGGCGAGTATCTCTATGCGCGCGAGGGTGAAATCATTCGCTGCCCGTGGCATGGGTGGGAGTTCGACATTACCACCGGGAAGTCGATTTTCAATCCGCACAAGGTGAAGGTGCGCAGCTATGAGGTGAGTGTGGAGAAGTCATGCCCCCACGGCGATGAGGAAGAAGCGAGTGTGGAGACTTTTCCGGTGAGCGTGGAGGATGGAGTGGTGACGCTGCATTTGTGATGTTTTCCAGCGATTGAAATCGCGGCAGGAGAGCCTTCGGCTGAGTGTCCGCCTGCGCGGACACAACGTCACTGTGTCCACGGAGGTGGACACTCGGCGCTATGCGCCCTCCTGCCGCGAATTTATTCGCTGGCAAAAGGTTCGTCCAGCTCTAATTCCTTCTTCACCGTTCCCGCTGCATGGTGCTCTTTCTGCCGCTCAATATAGAATTGAACTTTGGTAACATCCCATCGGCTCACTGAAAAGGCTGCATAAGCCGCCTGCCACTTAAAACTTCCCTCGAGCCCCAATTCGGTATTGGCGAAGAGCGACGACGGCCCTTTGATATTTTTCACCAGCGTCGAGAGATCGATCGTTGGCGGAAACTCCAGCAATAGATGAACGTGATCGGCCACACCGCCAATCGCCAGCACTTTGCAACCGTGTGTTTCGGCTTGCTGTTGCAGCATACGATGCAAAGGGCGTTCGATGCTTTCATGGATAAGCGGCACACGATCCCACGTTGACCAAATCAGGTGTACGAAAAGGGAAAGTTTGTTATGCCGCACGTTATTGCCTATCCCGCTGGAATATCAACCTCTTTCCACAACGAAACGTCAATATGCGCAAAGCAACGGTCGCGCTCTTGCATCGCGATGAGGTAATCGCATTCGCCTTCATCCAACGCATGCCCGCTACCGACTTTATCGGCAAAAGTCCGCAGTTTCTGGAAGGTATTGATATGCTCGGCGCAGCGCAGTTCAGCATAGTCGCGCGCCGCTACGGTGGAGATGAGGAACTGCCAGTCGCTGCTCTGCATCAGCAGTAGTTCGCGTCCACACTGTTGCAGAACTTCCTGGAGTTGTTCGTTAGGGCTGTCGCCATATTCGCGGACGAGGCGCGTCATATCACGTTCGCAGGCGTAGATTTCGCGCCAGGTCCAGCTATTTTCGGCATTGAGCCAGATATAGTGAAAACCTCCTTCACCCCAACTGCCTTCGGGCAGGGCCACGATTTCGGTGGGTGGGTGCTGGTCAAGGTAACGTCCGCCATTAGTGAGGTCGATTTCCGGGTCGGCCCACAATTTCTTCAAGACGCGATACAACCATTGCGGGCCTTCAAACCACCAGTGCCCGAACAGCTCGGCATCGTAAGGGCAGCAGACGATGCCCGGTTTGCCGGTAGCTTCGAGATGGGTGCGCAACCCCTCTTTCACCAGTTCTACAAAGTGAGTTGCCTGTGCTTCGCAAATCTCGGCGATGCGAATCGGTTCGTAAGGCTGCTTCTGCGCCAGGTCGGCCTGGATGTGGGTCACACGCCACAGGCGCAGGCCGCCGGGGAAATGCTTTTTGTGGAAGTCGAGATAGTAACCGTTTCCGGGGTAGCCGTGCTCGGCACTCCACACCTGCATTGACGTGCGTTCGTGGCGTGTAAAGACGCTCACCGGTGCGTTATCAACTTGTGACCCCACGATATAGGCCTCATGCGGAGTGCGCTCTTTCTCCTCCGGCTTATAGTTCTCCATTGCCGTTTCGTGAATCGAGCGCAATGCGCCGAAGCGCTCGGCATACACACCCAGTGCTTTGCCACCCTTAATAAGGTGGGCATCCGCCACGAAGTATTCGATGCCGTTTTCGGCCAGGAACTCTTCCACACCCTTGCGCAATACCGGTGTGCCGTCGTCAACAATCTCGGCGGCCGGCTTCCATTCATAGCGGGGGCGATAGGCGCATTCCGGCAACCAAATGCCACGCGGCTGGCGGCCAAAATGTTTTTTGTAGGTATCGACGCCGATACGCACCTGGGCTTGCACCGCTTCATCGGTGGAGATCAGCGGCAAATAGCCGTGAGTGGCGGCGCAGGTGATGATTTCGATCTGCCCGGCGTCTTGAAGATCGCGAAAGGCACCGACGATATCGCAAGTGTATTTCTCTTCAAAATCACGCAGTGCTTCACTGTAGAAATGGTGCCAGAACAGCGCTAGTTCGTGAAAATGACTCTCACCCTGGCGGGAGAATTCACGTGCGGTTTCGGCCGCCGCGTCGATGTGGTTTTGCAGGTAGTCGGTAAATTCGTATTTGAACGATTCATCCGCCATCATTTCGCACAAAATGGGTGTCAGCCCAATCGTCACGCGCGGCGTGATGCCTTCTTCCACCAGGCGGTTAAAGACGTTGAGCAGCGGGATATAAGTCTCTGCCGCTGCTTCACAGAGCCAGTCGGTGCCGTGCGGCCATTTGCCGTGCGAGAGCACGTAGGGCAGGTGAGAGTGCAAGACAAAAGTAAACGAGCCAAGAGGTGCGCTGGCGTTATCGGAAAGAACAGTGGCAACGGCCGGTGAAACGGTCATGAATAAATCCTTATGCGGCAGTGTCGAGTTCATTTTACTGCATCGTCTGGTAAAGCTGGTTTCCAGTGTATTACGGGATTGTAAAGAAAAGTCTAATAGTTTATTCCTGCCACGAAATCGCCTTTGCTTTCTGGATTGAGAATGTACCGCCCACGGGTATTTTTAGGCTTATCTTCATTTTGTGTTGCCTTTCCGCCATCGTCGATGCCATCGGCGCTGATGGAGTAGAGCGTATAGTTTGAACCCGATAAACGGTAACGAAGCAATTCACCGTGTCCATACGGATCGGCTGGGACTTCGGCGAGGTAGCGCGGAATAAGCTCTTCCAACTTTTGGGGGTAGCTGTTTCGTTCCAGCCGATACGTGTGCAAGGCGAGTGCCGTTATCAGAAACGCTATTTTGGTTTCAACTCGTGCATAATTCCAGCGTGTGCGGAGGTAGACAGGAGCATAGATCCGCCCCAAAGCATAGTCTGGCACCGGTAAGTGAGGCGAAGCGGCTGCGTAGGGTTTCTGGGCCTGTACAATGAAGGCATCGACATAATTCGTGTAGTTCTGAAAAACCATGCGGCGCGGCATGAAAACGTCCAGCACAAAATTCTGGAGTTGTTGCGGCAGGGAGGGGGCGTTTGGCGCTTGTCCCGTTTGCTCGCGGTGGAGTTGGTCGATAAATCCTTTCTGAACAAAATACTTATCTGTTCGCAGGAACTCCACGAACGGCACGCGCCCGGCGTAGATTGTTTCCAGGCGCTTGCGTATAGCGTGTGTTTCTGCGGCAGAGAAGTCGGGGATGATTTTCCACATTTGGGAGTAGGCAACCGAATTTAATGTTGCGCTATTGAGATGGTGTATGGCGTGGCCGCCACGCAGGATATCGTGGCCGATTTGTAATGTGTCCAGCAGACTCGCGGCGGCTTTGGCGTGGTTACCGCGTTCATGATGCACATGACTTTCGATAACCAACATTCGCATCGCCCAGCGCAAAGACTTCGATACAGCCAGCCTATTTGTTGGTTCTTGCAGAGGAATGCGGCAATCGTGCTTAAGCCCTTCACGCAATAATTGCATGGCGCTGGCATTCTGGCGCAACCAGGATTCTTTTCTGGTGATGGGGTAATGCGCTTTCCATTGCCAGCGAGGAATGGAGACATCGTCGTAGATAGGGTCGATACCAGTTTCAGGCGGAACGATTGCTTGTGCTGCTTTTAAGTAAAAATCATAAGCATTGGGTGAAGGTATTTGAGCTGTAGGCGTTTCAATTTCAGGCAAAGTGTTCGACCATTGTCGCCAGGCAGTAAAGGCGCATAGGAATATGCCGAACAAACCGACGAAGAGGGCAAGACGCTTCTTTCTCTGGGACATGGAATTCCAGTTACAGGCTAATTGTTAATTTCTGCCACAAAGTCGCCTTTGCTCTCGGGTTGGGCGAAAAAGCGCCTCCGTTTGTTTTTCGCCTTTTTATCTTCAATAGCGCGACCATTATCATCCTTGCCGTCTGGGCCGATGGAGTAGAGGATATATTTTTCTTGAGTCTTTTTGTATTTTAATGTGTCACCGGAACTGAATGGATCTTTGGGAATGGCTTTCAGATAATGTGGCGTCATTTCATCCAGCGTTTGGGGGTATTCACCTTTTTCGAGTTTATAGGCATGGAGAAGCAAAGCCACGCGTAATTGTGAGGCTTTGCAGGTAACCTGAGCGTAATTCCATGGAAAATTATCATACAAGGGGATAAGCATTTGGCTATACATATCACTAGGCGTTTCCGGGGGTGGTGTTGTGCTTAGATATGGTTTTTCGGTATACGCAATGAGTTGATCCATATAATGCGTGTAATCACTGAATACGGCGCGACGCGTGGTCGTCAACATTTTCAGTATCTTACGAAAGTTCAAAGAGCCGGGTTCGTCCGTATAGAATGTATAGGGCACGGGAAATTCTCGCATCATCTTTATCATGCGCGCCTGACCGTAATACTTCTCTTCTCGCAGCACATCGCTTTTTGAAACTTGTGTCGATTCTAATTTTTCCAGTCTCAATGCCGCCTTTTTGGCTTGTTGGGCATCAAGGTGCGGGAGTATGTTCCATAACTCTCGCAGGCCGCGGGCGTTGGCAGAAGCTCCGACGACAAAATCGAATGTATTCCCACCCTGCATGAGATCGTAGCCCATTCGTAAACAATCTATTGCACTCACTGCAGCGGCATCCCATTGGCCTTCTTCACTGTGGACACGGCTTTCGACAATCAGCATGCGCGCGATGCTGCGGAGGTTGTTGGAGAGAGGCTCTTGATCCATGAGATCTTGGCCTGTGCGGCGAGAAGGAACGTGACTGGAATATGCAAACCCCTGCCGGAGGAAGCGAAGTGTTGCTGTGTTTTGTTTTAACCAGACCTTCTTTTTTGCCAGAGGATAATGCGTTTTCCACTGCGCTTGAGGAATGCTCTCTCTATCAAAAACCGGGTCGATATTTGATGGCGCGGCTACGAGAGCGTTGCTTGCATTGATGTAGTAATCGTAGGCGTTAGGCGAGGGGAGTTGGGGTGCGGGCACCTTAATTTCAGGAAGTGCGCCCAGCCATTGCCTGTACGCGTATTGAATACAAGTGAAGGTTATGATGATAGTCGCACAGGAGATGATCCTTCTTAGCATGTCCTCATTATAAACGGTTATAGTGTTTGAAAGGATTAATAGCTAATTCCTGCCACAAAATCGCCTTTGCTGTACCACATTGCCGCATAGCGCGCCCTGCGTTCTTTTGGGTATTTAGCGTCTTCAATCGCGCGGCCGCCGTCATCCTTACCGTCCGGGCCGATGGAATAAAGGAGGTATTTATCGCCATTGATTTTATAGCGCAATGGGCTGCCATCCCCGAAAGGGTCGACTGGAATTTGCTTTAAATAACGAGGGCTGAGTTCGTTCAAGGTTTGTGGATATCGTTTGTGCTCGTGGTGGTAAAGGCGAAGCGCAAGGGCTGTTAATAATAGGGCACCACCGGATTCGTCACGGGCATAATGCCACGGGATGCGGGAATAAAATGCGCCGTGTAGATGCGAAAATAAATCATTGGGCTGAGCAGGTTTTGGTGAATCGTTAAGATAGGGTTTTTTGCTGTAGGCAATCCATGCGTCGAGATACCGCGTGTAACTATCGAATTGAGACCGCTTGGAAGATGTATGCAAGCGGTATAGCCAGTACAGACGCCTCTGTAGTTTTTTTCCCGTCCAATTAGCGGTGCGCCAGCCTTCCATCTGCATGATTTCTAAACTTCTCGCCTGGCCGAAGTATTTTTCCTCTTGCCAAATTTCAGAAGCCTTAACACGTGACTCAAAGAGTTTTTCCATTTGATTAAAAATCTCTTGTGTCTCGGTTGCATTGAGAGAGGGCAGTTGTTTCCAGACAATACGGTTGCCGGTACGTTTGCGCTGAGCGCCAGATATGGTATCGGTTAGGGTAGCGCCGCGGCTGAGTTCGTGCCCCAGCTTTATTAGTTTCAATCCGCTTTCCGCAGCTTGTTTTCTTTGTCCGCGCTCAACATGCACCTCATTTTCCAGAATGATCATGTTGACCAGATGCCAAATTTTGGAGCCATGTCCTTGAATTGTAGAAATATAGGAGCGTTGGGGTGGGACACGGCAAGGCAGTGCGAAACCTTTTTCGAGCAGTGAAAAAGCGTGCGCGTTCTGTTTCAACCATGCCTCTTTTTTGGCGACCGGGTAATGTGTTTTGCGCTGATTCTCGGGAACAAATTTGGAGTCGTATAAAGGCGAAATAGGAGTTGTGGGGGGAATGACTGCTTTACCCGCCTTCACATAAAAATCATAAGCATTAGGCGAAGGCATTTTAGGTGAGGGTATTGTTACTTCGGGCATGGTGTCCATATCGCGCCACCACAGCAAACTGCCGCTACCACTTGCTGTTAAGAGCAACAGCAAAATACCACCGGTTATCCACCACTGCTTTTTGTGTTTTACCATCGCTGGTTTTTCCAATGGCTGCCGATTGCCATATCTCCCTTAGCCTGGATTAATTCAGAAAGATCCTTCGATTTTTGGAGCTTTTCCTTGTCTATAATCAAATCGGCTCCTCCATCGTCTTTGCCATCAGGCCCTACAGAATAGAGAAGGTATTTATCGCCCGAATGCCGATAGCGCAGGGGCTTACCGCCCCCAAACGGATCGGCCGGAATTTCTTGCAGATAGCGCGGCGTCAGGTCGCTCAGGTTTTCCGGGTAGCGGTTATGGTAGAGCTTGTAAGCATGTAGTGCCATTGCAACGAATGCGAGTGTGTTGCGAGTTTCCTGACGGGAAGAAACCATATAGGCAGCGTTAAATGCCTGGCCGAGAGTACGGTTGTAAAAATCTTGCGGTGCCGGTGGCGCTTGAATCTGTTTGTTATATGGTTTTTTGGCGTTTGAAATGAGGGCATCCATGTAGCTGCTGTAGTTCTGGAAAACAGCCTTCCGGGATGTTGTGCGCATCTGCCAGCGTTGAAGTAGGTTTGCCCCCAACGAGGATTCCTCAATCGCGATATTTTGCCAGTTGGGCTGCTTCATGGCTTCGAGCAGGAGTGCCTGCCCGGTGTATTTTTCGTTCTGCAAAATTTCGACGTGTTTTTCACGCTTTTTAAAGAGGTTCTCCATCGCCTTTGCTGTGACCGTAGCTTCATCGCTGTTCAGATGGGGGCGAATGCGTGCCAGTTCGCCCCAACCTAAACTCTCAATGGCGCCAGCGCTGAGGGCATCGATCTGCACCCCGCCCCGGGCAATGCCGTGCGATAACTTCAAAATATCGGTTGCGCTTTGGGCCGCTGCACCCCAATTTCCCCGTTCGCTACGCACACGGCTTTCCACGACCAAGGCTCTTGCGAGGGAACGGAATTTTGCAAAATGTGTGTTGGCAAATCCATCACCCGAATACTTTGGCGGAACTTGGGCCGAATAGTGAAAGCCTTGCCGCATGGTTTTTAATGCCCCGGCATTCTGGGCGAGCCAGGCTTCTTTTTTCGCGATGGGGTAAGCCGTTTTCCAGTCGGCTTCGGGGAGGTTTTGCGAATCGAGGATGGCGTCGAGATCTTTCGGGGCAGTGGTAAGCGATTTTCCTGCCCTGACATAAAAATCGTAGCCGTTGGGCGAAGGCAGTTTTTTTGTGGGAATTTCGGCGCTTGGGAGAGTGTCGTCAGGACGTAATTGTGTGCTGATGATACCGGCTGCAACAACGATAAGCCCGGCGGCAATCAATAGTTTTTTCTTCATTGCCTCTATTATAAGCTGTTTTAGAGTCTAATCGTTAATACCGGCAACAATATCGCCCTTGCTGTCGTAGCGCGCTAAATAGCGCACGATGTCTTCCTCGTCTTTACTTTGAATTGGTTTGCCTTTATCGTCGATATTATCTGGCCCTATCGAGTAGAGAAGATATGTAGAGCCGGTGCGTCGATAATTTAATTTACGCGTGGGAGCAAAGGCGTCAGCAGGAACTTCTGGAAGGTATTTTGGGATAAGTTGTGAAAGAGTGGTGGGCAGTTCTTTGTTTTCGAGTTGATAGGCGTGCAGGGTAAAGGTAACAAGGAGGAAGTCGTTGCCGATTTGGTTACTCAAGGAGTTCGTGCGGCTTTGTTTCTGCGTGTGAGTAAAGTCCAACACCCAACGGTTAGTAACAGGATTTTTAGGCAATGGGACGGTTTGTTGGTGAGAGTAGTCTTGCTTTGCCTGCTCAATCAAGTTCTCCATATAAACATCATATTCCGCCATGATTTTCTGATTGCTAAAGCCCCAAAGCTTAATTTTAGTGAGTAATGTCACCGGAGGCTGCTCTGAGAGATCAATTTCTTCTTCTTCAGGCCAGCGGAAACGCCAGCCAGATTTTTTCATCTCTTCAAGGAGGGCCATTTGCCCGAAGGCTTTTTCACTGCGGAGGGCATCGGCGTAGGTGTAATCTTGCTTCTTGATGTGTTGTAAATCATGGAGAACGGTTAAAGTCTGCTTCAAATTTAGATTCTGGCGAATGGCATTAAGATTTTGCCGTCCCCTCTTCTCCATCGCTTCACCATAGATAATACCGACGAGAGGTCGTCCTTTTATTGTATGACGACTGAATTGTAATGCTTGCAGGTAGCTTTTTGCAGCGGAGGCAAAGTCAGAGTTAGCCTCATGAATTTGCCCCTCTAAGATAAGTAGGAAGGCAGCTCGAAGAACAGCGAGGTTTTGATCGTAAAGACTGAAATCTTCGAGTGAGGTGATAGGAGGAGCGTAATACTCTTGTTCCAAAGCGGTTTTAATCAGATGAATGGCTTTTCGGTTTCTATCGTAGAGTGCTTGCTTTTTCGCCTGAGGAATTTCGGTTTTAGTTTCCGATGAAGATTTACGTGCGACGGCCTCCCTCAACTCTCCTGTATCAGCCATCAATTTGGCTGCTTTGGCAAGAGTATCGAAAGCATTAGGGGAGGGTAGCTTCGGGGTGGGATTAAGGCTGGTTGGCAGTTTTTCAAGATGCCAATTCCACCCCAATGCTGCTAACCCTAATAGCGCCAAACTACCACCGGCAATTCCCAACGACTTCGCTGAAAGCTTCATGAGTTTTAAACTGAAAATAGAGTGGCTCTATTTTACCTCTTTGAAACGAACTCGCTTCCACCCAAATACCAACGCAACTCCCAGTCGGCTGCTTTGGTGATACCGATACGTGTGGTTTGAACGACAGGGTGAAGGGTGCGGAGCAAAGTTTCCTGCTCGGGGTTTTTGGCGATGAAAAGCGATGAGGCACCGTCGCACAAACTTACTTCATCGAAACTCCGATCAATGCGCAGTGCATCACACAACTTGGCCGGGCCGTTGGTTCGATCACGAGGGCGGCTATTGGGGCGGTTAGTTTGGATGATTTCCTGGCCGAAGGTCGGCTCGATGGCGCGGATGAGGACTGCTTCGGGTTTCCCTTCTTCGCAACACACGGCATTGAAGCAGTAGTGCATGCCGTAGATGAGGTAGACGTAACTGCGCCCGCAATCGCCGAACATAGAGCGATTGCGGGCAGTTTCTTTGACGGCGGCGTGGCAGGCCGGGTCGTTGTACAGGTAGGCTTCGGTTTCAACGATCAGCCCGCCAATAATGCCCTGGGGCGTGCGGTGCAATAAATAGTGGCCCAGCAACAAGGGTGCGACAATTTCGGCAGAAGGAAGAAAAAAATCGCGAGGGAGAGGCGTGAACACTTACTACTGTCCGTGGCGTGCGGTGATGACGAAATCGATACCGCCGCGAATATTGAAGTGTCCGGTGACGGTCATCCATTTTGGCTCACAGGCTGCGACCATGGCGTTGAGAATCTGGTTGGTGACGTCTTCGTGGAAATGGCCCTCGTCACGGAAGCTCCAGAGATACTGTTTGATGGACTTGCTTTCGAGGCATTTTTCGCCTGGAGAATACTCCACCGTGAGTTGTGCAAAATCCGGCTGTCCGGTCATGGGGCACAGGGTGGTGAACTCTTCGGTGGAGAAGCTGATCGTATAATCGTTACCCGGATGGGGGTTGGGGAAGGTTTGTAATTCTTTTGTCTTTTCGAGCGGCATAATAAGGTAATTTTACTAAAATCTAAGGGTGAGACGTTTTTCAAAAGAAGAAGATCGCAGCCATGTCTTCGATATGTCGGGTGGTTATGCCCATGCGCCGGCCATTCAAGAGGGCGACTGGATTGACCTTTACGAATTGCTTGAGATTGAACCCGATGCTCCCAGCGCGGAACTGGACGAAAGAATCATTGAACGCGGGGCCGACGTGGTGTATTTTGCTGTCTCGCGCCACGGCAAGCCGCCTCACATCGCTCAACTGGAAAAACACCTGCCGGAGATGCGTCCTGTGTTGCTCAACCCTGAAGCACGGCGGCGTTACGACGAAGTGAGCCGTTTACACCGCGAAAAAGCCCCCAATGCTCCGACTTACGCGGAGTTTCTCAAAACCATCGATCTGCGCGAGTATTCCGGTTGTATGAGTGCGCTCCTTCTCGTCGGCTTGCCCGCTTTAGTCTGGTGGTTGGTGGGAATAACTTGAATGGTTTTCCGATCCGGAAAAAAGGTGGGTGAATTTTGGGGAGCCGTGCGCTACACTGCGACCATATTTGCCGGTTCATTCTTTTAAAAGGATTTTTGGAAATTTCTTATGTCTGAGAAACTCAAAGTTGGAATCATTGGCGGCGGCGGCATTGTGCGTGCTCATCTTCCGCAATTGCAAAAGCGCAGCGACGCCGTGGAACTCGTGGCTCTTACCGATGTAAACCCTGAAGCTGCCAAGAAGACTGCGGAAGATTTTGGAATTCCGCGCCACACCACCGATTACAAAGAATGGCTGGATGATGTCGATGCCGTAGTGATTGGTATCCCGACCCACCTGCACGCCAAAATCGGCGTCGATTGTGCCAATGCCGGTAAGCACATCTTCATGGAAAAGCCCTTCACCCGCACCCGCGAGCAGGCCGATGAACTGTTGGCCGCAGCCGAGAAGAACGGCATTCAGTTGCAGGTTGGTTTCGTGCGTCGCTTCGACGACGAATGGCTGGGCTGGCGCGAATTGATTCAGCAGGAAAAGATCGGGCGTCCGGTTTCCTGGCGCAACGTCTCGGGTGGTTTTGGTCCTGCCAACTTGTGGTTCAACATCGACGAGCAGGGTGGCGGCCCCTTCCTGGACGGCTGCATTCACAATATCGATTTCGCCCTCTACACCTTCGGCCCGGCCGAGTGGGCATTTGCCAACCTGCGCTCCATGCGCGATGTCAACACCGCATTCGATACAGGAACCGCGACCGTGCGCTTCCAGTCGGGCGATGAAATGATGCTGGCCTGGTCGTGGGGTCTCCCTCAAGGGTCGAACTCCTCCCATGTTTTCGATTTCCTTGGCCCCAAGGGCACCTTACTCCACAGCAGTGCTAAGGGTGGCGATTGGGAGCCGAACAACTTCGTCCTCGACTACGGCCAGGAAAAAGAAGCGGTGCCTTATCCCTCCGGTGCGCTCCACGATGGTTTCAACAAGCAGATGGACGAGTTCATCGAAGTCGCCAGCGGCCGCGCCACGCCGCGCGCGGGTGGTCGTGAAGGTTCGGAATCGCTCGATCTGGCATTAGCCATTCTCGAATCAGCCCGTACCGGTCAAGTCGTAAAATTGTAATCAAGGTGATAGGTGTATGGTGACAGGTGTCAGGAGGCAACCGGGCGTTCATGCCAACTTGCAGCCCACAATCCGTCATCTTCGCGGAGGACTTTGCGTGCCGTCGGTCGTTAAAATCCGCAATCCGCATTCGAGAATCCGCAATCGTATAAGGAGTATTCATGAGTCAGAATAAAGTTCTCGGCGCTGCTATTTTTGGTGCCGGTTGGGTCGCGGGCGAGCATGCCCGCGCTTATCAGGCCTGCGAGCGCACCCGTTTGGTTGCGGTTGGTAGCCGCAAAGCCGAATCGGCCAAGAAGTGTGCCGATTATGCCGGTGCGCCGGATGCCTTCATCACCACCGATTTCGACGAGTTACTCAACCACCCCGAAGTCGATATCATTTCACTGACCACCCCGCCCGATATCCATGCCGATCTCACGGTGCGCGCGGCCAAAGCCGGTAAGCACCTGTGCATCGAAAAGCCCCTCGCCCTCAACTGGGAAGAGTGCGTCACGATGCAAAAAGCCGTGCAGGAAGCCGGGGTGAAAACCATCGTTTCTTTCTGCCTGCATTGGAATCCCTCGCTCATCAATACCCGCAACCTGATTAACAGCGGTGCGATCGGTGATCCGTATTACGTCGAAGTCGATTACTGGCACGGTATCAAGAAGTGGTATCCGCAGTATTACTGGAACGTCACCAAAGAGCAGGGCGGTTCTTCGCTGCTCTCTGCCGGTTGTCACGCGGTCGACGCCATGCGTTGGTTCATGGGCAGCGATAAGAAAGTGGTGGAAGTTTCGGCCTATAATATCCCCCATAAAGGGGATAACACCGACTGGCAGTATGACCCGTCCACGATTCTGATCTGCAAGTTCGATGACGGCACGGTTGGCAAAACAGCTTCCACGCTCGATTGCAAAATGCCGTATGCTTTCAACGTCAACGTGCTGGGTAACAAAGGCACCATCCGCGATAACCGCCTGTGGAGCGAAACACTGTTGCCGGGCCAGACCGATTGGGCCACCATTCCCACTGTGCTGCCTGATAGCGGCGACGTAACCCATCACCCGTTCAACGGCCAGATTGAAGAACTGGTCGCCGGTATCCTGGACGGCGCGAAGATTTTGCCCGACCTGGACGACGCTATCAAGACACACGAACTGGTATTCGCCGCCGATAAAGCCGCCGAAACCGGCGCACCGGTGAAACTGCCGCTTTAAGCTGGGTTTTACCGCGAAGAGCGCGAAGGACGCGAAGAAGAAAAAGGGTAGGGGGAAAGCGGTATGCTTTCCCCCTGCCTTTTTGTTTATTTCACTACAGAGAATACAGAGGTTTTGGGGGAAGCGTCGGGTAAGATCTCTTGAAAATCCTTCGCGTTCTTAGCGTCCTTCGCGGTTAATTTTTCTGTGCATTACGCCAGGCATAAAGCATCACGGTGCCGGCCATCGCTACATTGAGCGATTCGGCGTGGCCGTAGATGGGGATTTTAAGCTGAGTGGTCGCGGCATTGGCGAAATGCGGGGAAACGCCGCGTGTTTCGTGGCCTAAAATCAAAGCACATTTTTCCGGCCATTGGTATTCAAAGCAGGAAATTTCGGCTTTCACGTCAGCGGTGATGATAGGGACGTTTTGTGCTTGAAGCTGTTGCACCACGGCCTGGGGTGAGTGATCGGCGAGTTGAAGCGGTGGAAGATTCAGGGTGCTTCCGGCGCTTGAGCGGATGGCTTTGGGGGCGAACGGATCGGCGCTTGTCGCGGTGCAAAGCACAGCCCCGGCTCCGGTGGCATCGGCGCTGCGAATCAGAGTGCCGATATTACCGGGATCGCCAATACCGTCTAACACTAACAAACATCCATTAAATGACAGGCTTGCCGATTCTTGGGGCAGGGCACACAATGCCAACACGCCGGGATTGCTTTGCGCTTCACTCAGGTATTCGAGAATTGCCGGAGTGACGGTCTGGATATTGAGTTCCGGATCGTATTTGAGCCAGTCGCGAATGTGTTCTTCGGGACACAGCAACTTGCGAATCGGCCATTTAGCGGCCAGAGCGGCTTCCACGGCGTTGCGCCCTTCTGCCAGAAACAAACCTTGTTCGCGGCGGCCTTTGGGCGTGTGCAGCGAACGCACTAATTTGCAAATCGGATTCTGGCGAGAGGCGAGAGCAGGTTGCATGACGAAAGTTGACCTTAGGTCTTGGGTCTTTGGTCTTAGATTATGATCAGGTGAGCGATTTGGTTACATCCGGTCAATAAGTTTGCGGCAACGAGGAACCGCGCGCGTAAGCGAGCGGACTGTATGATTGTTTTATTTACTCCGGCACCCACTGGGCTTGGCGCTATGCTTATTCAATCCACTTGCTTACGCGCATGGTTCCCCATTGGTATCCCCGAACGAAAAAAGGACGAGCCATAGGCTCGCCCTTTCGATTTTACAAAAAACGCTTATGCGCTTGCGCTTTTGGCCAGTGCGTCTTTGGCGATCTCGGCCACTTTGGCGAAAGCAGCAGCATCGGTGATGGCCAGGTCGCTGAGAACCTTACGGTCGATTTCAACACCGGCTTTGAGCAAGCCGTTGATGAAGGTCGAGTAGGACAAGCCATTCTGACGGGCAGCGGCATTGATACGGGCGATCCACAGACGGCGGAATTCACGCTTTTTGTTGCGACGGTCGCGATATGCATACTGACCGGCGTGCATCACTGCTTCGTTAGCAGTGCGGAACCAGCGGTGCTTGGCGCCGTAATAGCCCTTGGCTAAATCGCGAATTTTCTTATGTTTTGCGGAAGCGGTCGTTCCGCGCTTTACTCTTGCCATTTTTAATCTCCTTGCAGTGTAATGATGGAAGTGGAATATCGAGCGACTAGTTCATCGTTCAATATTCATCATTCATCGTTACTTATTTAGCCCAATCCCAACAAACGCTTGGTTGCGTGTGTGTTGGTGCTGTCAACGCTGAGCGCACCGTCACCGTTGCGCATCTGTGTCTTGCTGGAACGCTTGGACTGCAAGTGAGTGAGTCCTGCCTTGCGACGGCGCAGCTTACCTGCACCCGTCACTTTGATTCGTTTGACTGCCGCTTTACGCGGTTTGTGTCCTTTAGCCATCTAAATATCTCCTTCGCCGCATTACTGTCATCCGACACGGCATATGAACACGCTCATGCCCAGGCTAGGGTGTAGCCCGGTGCAATGAAACGTAGTTTTCAATAAAGTGCGTCTTAATTTTGGTCTTGAGCCGATTCCGTCTCTTCTACCTCGGTCTCTTCGACGTCGTCCACGATGTCGTCATCGTCGTCTTCCTCCACACCGGGTGCGGAGTATTCGTCGAGTTCCTCATCGGGTTCGTGTGCGGCAGGTGAATGCGCGGCGGCTTTGCCGTCGTCTTTCACCGGTTTGGGCAGCGGCTTGATGCCTGGTTTGGGAACCAGGAACATCGTCATGTCACGGCCCTGTTTGTTGATGGTGCCTTCAACCGTTGCCACTTCTTGCAGCGCTTGCGCGACTGCATCGAGCTGCTGGCGTCCGATTTCCGGATGGGCATTTTCGCGACCGCGGAACTGGCAAACGACGCGAACTTTATGGCCGTGCCGCAAAAACTTCTCAGCGTGGCGTTCCAGAATCTGGCGATCGTGAACTCCGGTGCGCGGATGCAAACGGACCATCTTCAATTCATTGGCCGATGCTTTGGTCTTGCTCTTGTCGCGCTTGCTCTTTTCGTATTTAAACTTGCCGTAGTCCATGATGCGACAGACCGGCGGCTGAGCTTTCTCTGCGACGAGAATCAAGTCCAAATCCCGCGAGCGCGCGATATCGAGCGCTTCTTTGGTATCCAAAATTCCAAGCTGGTTATTCTGTTCGTCAACAACACGAACCTGGCCGTATCGGATGCGTTCATTAATCAGCGTCATGTCGCGCTGACGGTTATCACGATTATACGGCTTTTTCTTGGGACGGAGTCCTATAAGTTCACCTCTATACAATGTAACATCGGGACGCAAACACTATGCGTCCCGACATAGTTCAAACAAACGTTCAAAGTATGCCTGAAATCTCGCGCGAGTCAAGTTAAGATTGTGAGAAAATCGCGCTACCGGCATAACGTAAATATATATACCACGGAATAGCTTTTGCTCTTTGCCTGAAAAGGCAAAAATTATTTTCTTGCAGACCGTTATTTCAAGTATACCGGAGAACTCGATGGCAAAAATTTTAGTGGTTTATTATTCGATGTATGGCCATATTGAAACCATGGCGAACGCCGTGGCGGAAGGCGCGCGCGAAGTGGAGGGTGTGGAAGTGACGCTCAAACGCGTCGCCGACATTATGGATGAAGAAAAAGCCCGCGCCGTAGGTGCCAAAGTCGATCAAAGCGCACCGATCGCTTCTCCCAAGGAACTCGACCAATATGATGGTATTATTGTGGGCACGCCCACGCGTTTTGGAAATATGGCGGCGCAAATGCGCAATTTCTTCGACCAGACCGGCAGTTTATGGGCCAACGGTGCATTGGTCGGCAAGGTTGGAAGCGTTTTCACTTCAACTGCGGTCGGTGGCGGGAATGAATCGACCATTCTTAGCACCCATATCACTCTGCTTCATCATGGTTTTGTGATCGTCGGTTTACCTTATACCTGCCCGCAAATCAGCGATATTACTCAAGCGCGTGGCGGCTCTCCCTATGGGGCCGGTTGCCTTGCCAACTCCGATGGTTCGCGCCAGCCTTCGGAAAATGAACTGGCCCAGGCCCGTTTCCAGGGCAAGCACGTGGCGCAAATTACCAAAAAATTACACGGATAGGCAGAGCAGGCATAGAATTGCCTTTTATTTTTGGGATTTCTCCGCATATTTTATTTCGGTTTAACTTTGGCGCTAAAAAGAGACTTGCGCCGAGGCTCTGGCACAGCCAGAATAGTGTTGGAAAACAATTCCTTAACACTATTCTGGGAGAGCCGTAAAGCGACAATAAAATGCAATTGGGCGAAATAAGCTGGAAAGAAGCCGCCACCATGACTGATAAGATCGTGGTGGTGCCTCTGGGCGCTCACGAACAACACGGTCATCATCTTCCGCTATTGACCGATGCCATGATCGGTAGCGAAATCGTCAGGCGGGCTGATGCTGAACTTAAAGAGGAAGTGCTCTTTGCGCCGATGCTCTGGCTGGGCCACTCACCCCATCATCTGGAATTTCCCGGTACGCTCTCTGTTTCGGGCGAAACTTACATCCGTGTGATTGAAGATGTTGTTGAAGGACTGATTCAGGGCGGGTTTCGCCGGATTCTGTTTTTCAACTCGCACGCTGGGAATATGACTCCGGCCAGCATGGCGCTGGGCAATGTACAGATGCGCCATCGCGACAAGCCCGAACTGTGGCTGCTTTTTGCGAGTTGGTTCACCCTGGCTGCCAAACCTATTGCCGAATCGGGGGCCTTCAAGCAAGGTAAAATCTCTCACGCCTGTGAATGGGAAACCTCGCAGATTTTAGCCGCCCATCCCCAACTTGTCACCAACGACTGTCCGGCGGCACGCTTTTCGATGTTGGTAGACGGTGAACCTTCGCGCTTCTTCCATGCCGATTATTCGCAGTGGGGTTCGCTTGACGTGGCGCGGCGTATTGAGCAAAATTCCCCGACTGGTGCTTTTGGTTGGCCCGAACTCGCGACAGTAGAGAAAGGTGAGCTACTCTTTAACCTGGCAGCAAAGGAATTGGTGGCGTTGGTTCGTGAGTTTGGCTCCTGGCCCCGGGAGTTATCGCCGCAAGTATCAGATGGTCAGGTTGGTCGTTGAGTAAAGATTGAGTATGAAGAAAGTCCTTTATGTCGGTGCGACCGGTAACGTCGGCAGTTACGTGGCTCCCATCCTGAAAGATAAATACAACTTAACCCTGACAGGTCTGGGGGGTGGCGAAGTGGCGGGGTTGCCCGTGGCCGATCTTGATATTGCCGATTGGCAGGCTGTTGAAGAGTTGGTTTTAGCAGGTGCAGCCGATGGCAGCCCCTTTGATGCGATTGTGAACTGTGCGATTGCCGATCCGCGCAATCGCGATATGAAAAATCCTGAAGAACGGCGAAAATATTACGAGCTTTGTATCGAAGTCAATGCACGGGGTGCGTACCATCTCTATGAAGCAGCGGCACGTGCCAAAATCCCACGTGTTGTCTACGTTGGCAGTTTAACGGCGGTGTTAGGACATCCCCGTTACCCGGTGCTGGATGAAGAGTCGGTTGATCGGCCGGCCAATGTTTATGCCGCCTGCAAGATTTTCGGTGAACATGCGGGACGGGCGTATGCCTATAACGAGCTTAATGGCGCGACCGGAATGCAGGTTATCTGTTTGCGACTGGGCCAGCCTTATCCTTCGGATTTCTACACTACACGGGACTCCGAATGGCTGAAAACTTCTGACGGCCGCGCTCTGGCTGCCGATGTTCGTGATATTGCCGTCGCCATCGATTGTGCCTTGGAAACCGATGTGCATTACGGGGTCTATTCCATTGTTTCGGGTTCGGATGAGCCTTATGTTAGTCCCGCCCTCTATCGCGAATTGGGTTACAATCCTCGTTGGAAATTCACCCGGGACGGATTGTTACAGGCCGAAGAAAATGAAGTGTTCGAGCCGGTTGGACGCACCCGTGTGGAAGTTGCTTGAAAGTAGAACAATTGTATTGGATGGCAAGGAACAAACTGTAGGAAAGGGGAGGGCAGAGTCCGGTTTTTTTCCCGGGTTGACTCTGTCTTCCCCTTTTTTGTAGGTGATTACCTATTTTTTAAGGTATTTTTTAGGTGTGATTGTTATCGAATTATTAGTTGCATTCACAATCTCAGCGGTGCTAAGCTGAAAAATTATAGGGCGATGAATCGCCCTGCAACGATTTGTAGAATCACCGGGAAATTACGATTATGTCTACACGTCCTAAGCTGGCGGTAGTAACGACGATGTTCCACAAAAACTCTCACAGCGATGTCATTGTCTCTCGCTGGTTAGAGCCTCTCCCCACGGACCGAGACTTTGGCTGGCCGATAGCAGGACATGACGTGCCGCGTGCCGATATCGTTTCAATGCACATTGTGCAGGTAACCGAGAGGGATACCGGGCATGAAGTGGCCAAGAAACACAACTTGCCGCTTTATGCCACGGTGCGCGAAGCCCTGACATTAGGCGGTGACGAATTGGCCGTCGATGGTGTGCTGCTCATTGGCGAGCACGGCGATTATCCCCTCAACGAATGGCACCAGAAAATGTATCCGCGCCGCGAATTGTTCGATGAAATCGTGGAAGTCTTCAATCAAAGCGGGCGCTGTGTTCCAGTGTTCAATGACAAGCACCTTTCCTATGACATGGATTCGGCGATGCACATGGTGGAGACGGCCAATCAGTTAGGTTTTCCGCTGATGGCAGGCTCCACTTTGCCGGTAGGTGGTTTTATCGCTCCCTGGGAGTTGGCACCGACAACTCATCTCAAGGAGGGGGTGGCCATTTTCTACGGTAGCTTCGAAGCCTACGGCTACCATTCCATCGAGTTTTTGCAAAGCGTCGTTGCAGGACGTGCAGGCGGTGAAAGCGGTATTAAGAACATTACTGTCTATCGCGGCGACGGCTTCTGGGAAGCTCTGGAAAACGGTGTATGGTCGGAAGAGTTGATGCAAGCTGCCATCAAGTGCGCCGCGACCTGTGCCGGTGACAACTACCGTGAAAACCTCCTCCCGCCCAAGCAAGCCGAGTTTGCCGATAACTGGCCGATAGCGGTTTGTTTCGAGCATAACGATGGACTCAAAACCGCTCATTTACTGTTGGATGGGCAACAGACCGATTTCTCGTTGGCCGTGGAAGCTGAAGACGGCACCGTTCACAGCGGTTGTTCGCGCCTGAGCCAGAACACCGATGTTTTCTTTGCCCATTTCGCCCAGTTCAACGCCGTGATTGAAGAATTCGTGATGACCGGAAAACCTAATTTGCCGATTCAGCATACTCTTCTCTGTACCCTGGCTATTGCAAGCACTTTACGTGCGGCAGCTACTCCCGGAGAGAAGATTGAAACCCCGCGTTTGAATATCGCGTATGGGTTGCATGATTAAACCTGAAAAATAACACAATGGAATAGCAAACGAAAAGGGCTGCGAAAATTAATTCGCAGCCCTTTTTGCTTGTTGCAGACAGGTGGATTACAGCGCTTTGTCGTAAATCTTCTCACGCACAGCTTCCACGCCTTCGGCAGCACGGTGTGGGTCGAGGACATAGATGCCGTCTTCTTCAAATGAAGCCGAAACTGCCGGGGCTTTGCCGCTCTCGGAGTATTCGAAGTTCTTGTCACGCACGATGCGGGCAGCATGGACGATGGCGGTGGTGATGCGGGCCGATTCCGGAGTGGGGAAGTATTCGGTGACATCATTCAGGCTCACGCCATCGAATTTGATGCGGCAGGCCGCGATCAGGCCGGCATGGATGGAGTCTGTGCCGTAACCGACATAACCGGCGGATTTTTCCAGTTCGCTGCCGAGACGGGGAATGTCGCGGGTGAAGTGGTTGTTGGCGGTGCGTGAACCGCCGCCGTTGGTCCAGAAACGGAAACCGCGATACTGCTGGTCGCTTTCCACTTTGCCTTCGGCCCCCACGATTTCGTGTTCCTGGTTCACATTGCCTTCAAAGTCGGCGGGGTTGACCCAGTTGTTCTGGAAGTAGATGCTCATGCCGTTGTCCCAGTCCACGCGAACCTGCACGGCGTCGTAAGCATTGATGCCCTGGGCGATGAGCTTCTTCTTCTGGCCCACGGCGGTCAGGCCGATCGGCTTGGCACCATAGTAGTGGTAGAACAAATCGGTCCAGTGCGGGCCGACGTAAGAGAAGGGGTCGCTCTGCTCGGCCCACTTGAAGGTGCTGGTGGAAACTTCGAGCGGCTCTTCCAGAATGGCGCGGCCATAGAGCGGGGCACCGATACGGTTCTTGATGTCGTTATAGATGCGCAAGTGGTCGGGATCGTAGCGCTTGTGCATATCGACGCACACGACCAGGCCTTTCTCGTTGGCGAGAGAGATGATTTCATCGGCCTCTTCAAGATCGAGACACATCGGCTTTTCCACTACGACATGGGTGCCGTTGCGCAGGGCGGCCAGAACCGGTTCGGTGTGCAGGTTGTCGGGGGTGGCGATGGCCATCACATCGAGGTCGGGGAAATCGCGCAGCACGTCGTCCCACGGGGCATCGCCGAAATAGGTCTTGGGCGTGGAGCCGGTGCGGCTGGCATACTCGGCAGCCGAAGCCTTGGCCGACTTTTCGGTGCGGGTAGCGACCGCGACCAATTCAAAATGCACATCGGCCAGGCCGCGTGCAAAACCGTCTAACCCGATACGTCCCAAAAACGGCGCGATGCCCGAGGTTTCCACATCGGCATAGGCGCGCAAATGCACGTCGCCTCCAAACATTCCGGCACCGACTAAAGCAATTTTAATGGTTCTCTCTGCCATGACTTTTTAAACCTTTATTGAATAAAATATCAAATTCGTCTGATGAATTTCAGGAATTCAGCATAGCGTGTTTTGGCGTCACTCGCAAATATTCGTCTGGTTGCCGGGCGAATAAATTGGCGATACTCAAGGCTCACATCATGGAGCCAAAACAGTCTTACGACAATTTCGATCAGGAAGTCATTCATACCATCGAGCGCGAGATGCTGGCGTGTTGGGAGCGTTATGGGGTTGAACGACTGGCGGTAACGGCCAATACACTGCAGGAGTTTGAGGCTCAATCGCTTCCTGAGCAAATCAAGGCATGGGAAAAGCTGCGCACCGGAAAGCGGGTGTTGGTACGGCGGGAGGTGCATGGCACCGATCACGTCGTGGAAGAATGGCCCGAAGACGATCAGCAGACCACACGCTATCCCAGCCTGGTCTATGTGCGCGAAGGCGAAGCCGAAATTCAAATTGGCGATTATGTGGTGGCATGTCCCAAGGGGCATTTCATCCTGATGGCTCCACGCGTGCCCAAGCCCATCGGACAAAAATCGCATGTCGAAGAACCCCACCACAATAAAAGCTGCGAGGTGTGGTGGTTCCATTCCACCGGCAATACCGGTTACATTGCGCTTTCGGTTTGTTATTCGGTGGAAAAGCAGCACATCAACAGCGGGCACTATTACATTGTCGGTGATATGCTGGTTTGCCAGCTTTTCGATATTCTCATCCACGAAGCGCAAGACAGGCCTTCCTATTCGAACAAGACTATCGGGGCGATACTGCAAACCTTTCTCCTCACTTTTTTGCGCGAAATTGAGCACGGCCGTTTTTATAATCGCGGGACTACAAACCTACCTCACGCCATGCCGGGCAGTACATCACCGATAGTCGCGGCGCAGCGCTATATCGATAAAAACCTCAATCACCCTCTCACCATCGAGTCGGTGGCGCAGGTGGTGTATATGTCGCGGACGAATTTCACCCGCAAATTTCTCGAAGAAACCGGGCAGACATTCACTCAATATCTCACTGAGCGCCGCTTAGACGAATCGAAACATTGGTTATTGCAGGAGAACTGTTCCATTGAGGTGGTTTGCCAGTTCGTAGGACTCAAACACACTCAATTTCATAAAATTTTCCGTCGGCACTTTGGTATGACACCGGCAGAATTTCGCAAGACTTATAAAAAGACCCAATAGCGGAATGTGCTGAACGATAGCGGAGTTATTGTTAGCAGTGAGTGGACCATAATTATAGTCGTCTGTAATAATTGGTTAAGAGGTAGGAGAATGAAAAAAACACACCACAAGCAAGCTTTTACACTAATAGAGTTGCTTGTCGTTATAGCTATCATCGCAATCCTTGCAGCGATATTATTCCCGGTATTTGCGCGTGCGCGTGAAAATGCACGACGCACCAGTTGTTTGAGTAACCTCAAGCAAATCGGTATGGGAATCATGCAATATATCCAGGATTATGATGAGCGCTATCCGCTGACTTTCTGGGGCGGCCCTTCCCGTCCTGCAACACCGGGCACGACGCATACCTTTCAAACCAACTCTTCCATGCCCGGCGCCCGTTTCTGGGTCAACGATGGCTATGGAGCGGGAACCAACCGTTCGCAGGGCTATTTCGTCACCTGGATGGACTTGATTCATCCCTATGTGAAAAGTACACAAATGTTTGTGTGTCCATCCTTCGGGCAAAGCTCCACCACGGATGTGCGCGCTCCCAGCTACGGTTACAATCTTCTCATCAATCGCTTTCGTGATGCTTCGCCGGTTCCTTTGTCCCAGGCCGATATCAAACGTTCGTCTGAAGTGGTGATGGTTCTGGATTATCACACTCCCTACAGCACGACGGCCTGGCCCAACGAATTTTGCGGGGCGTGGGCCGATCCGGCCAGCACCTTCCATGAACTGGTGTATCCGCATTTTTCCGGCAGTGTAGTGACTTTTGCCGATGGACATGCCAAGTGGTTCCGGGTTGGCTCCAAGAGCATCTGTAATTATGATGCGCCTGCCGATTGGAACCAGCAACCGGCCTGGAATCCGGCCTTATAATAATGACGTTATGAACAGAATCATATTGCTTGCGGTGTTGGTTTTGAGCGCGCAGTCTTTCGCGCAAGCCCAGGGCGAGGTTGTCGATCGACAATTAAGCGTCCAGCGGCAGGCTATTTTAAAAAGCAGTGATCTGGGAGAGCTGCAAGCCGCTGCCAAAAATCCTCATGCCATTATTCGGCGGGCGGTGGTGCAATCGCTCGTCCGTCTGGGAGAACCTGCATCGGCAACGGCGTTGCAGATACTCAAAACCGATAGCGATGCTCTCACACGCCGTTCGGCATTGCGTATGCTCTTGAAAACATCACTGGCGCAACAGGCGATAGCGATTGGTTTGAAAGATGGCGATGAAATGGTGCGGCAAGCTACGGTCGAGCACCTGGCCCATCATTTCGCTCAACATCCAGCCTATTCTGCGTTGCTGGAAACAGCGCAAAACGATGCTTCGGCCAGGGTGAGCCGCATCGCCAGCAGTGCGTTGTGGCCTTTTACCACCGAGGTGTTTTCAGTGCGTGAAAAACCTCAGTATCAAGACCACCAGCTCAAAGTGGTGCAGAAAATAGAGCTTCCGCTGGAAGGCTGGAAATTCCAGACCGACCCTCACCAGAATGGCCACAAGAAGCAGTGGTTTGAAGCAAGTTACAACGATAAGAGCTGGCAGCCGATCGGCATCGGCAAGTCGTGGCAAAGCCAGGGCCAACAATATGAAGGCGTGGCCTGGTATCGGCTTGCGTTCGATTTGCCGGTTCGCCCTGATGCAACGGCGGCCGATATTGTGTTTGAAGCAGTCGATCAGGCAGCCTGGGTGTGGGTGAACGGTGAGTTTGTCGGCCAGCACGACGTTGGCCCCGAAGGCTGGAATAAGCAGTTTGCTTCCGATGTCACGGCGTTGCTCCGCTGGGGAGCGCAAAACCACATCGTGGTGCGCGTCATGAAGAAAGAAGGCAACCACGCGGGTATCTGGAAGCCGGTGTTTATTGAAGCATTGAAGAAATGATGATGAAGAATCGAAATACGACTCTCCGGTTTGTTTTTACCTGCTGTTGGCTGGTGGCCTGTAGCCTTTCCGCATTTGCCCATCAAAACCGGGTTTGGAACGAAGCTAATACGGTGTTGCCGACGACGGTAGGGCTTTGGAGTTTTGACGAAGGCAAGGCCGGTAAAAACAGGTCTGGGGAGCAGCATGGGCTGCAACTGCGCGGCGAGGATACGCGATTTTCTGGAGAAGGAAAGTTCGGCGGTGCGCTGGAAATCGGACAGACCCGGCAGCCTGGTGACACGCGCCAGGGCGCGGTGGTGAACAATCACGCTACTTTGTCGCCGCAAGGGGCATTCACTATTGAGCTATGGTTTTCACCGGACAGCGGTTTCTTTAAAAACAGCCAATCGTTTCTCATCGATAAAAAACTGTATTTCTACCAGAGTGCATTACCTCAGGCCAACCGCGATTATCTTGTTCGTCTCGTCAAAGCCGGAGAGCAGTTCGTCGTGGAAGCCCAACTGGGCTTTGGCCGCGCGACTGAAACCATTCGTTCAACTCCGCAAAACCTGGCAACTGGGCAGTGGTATCATCTGGCTTTGAGTTACGACGGCAAAGGCGGCGCTTTCCTGGCGTTGAACGGACAGGCGATTGCCAGTGCGCAATGGGAAAACCGCGGTGCGATTGCAGTGGGCAGCTATCCTCTGGTCATCGGCGACCGCTACGGCAGCGTCGGCGCGCGGTTTCTGGGTAAAATCGACGACGTTCATCTTTATACCGAAACAGCAAAATATGTAAACCGTCAGCCTTCGCTCGACACGACGCTCTGCCGCACGGTTTTTTATCGGGGAGAGTTGCAAGCCAGGTTACAGGTGGCTATCGTCAACGATACGGCAGAAGCCATCGAGAAGGCGCGGATGCAACTGAGCGTTCCTCATTTAACGCTGCAAGCTGTCGAAGTCCCTACCGTTGCCCCCGGGAAAAGTGCTGTGGTTGAAATCCCTTTTTCCACTTTGTGGCGTCTGGGGCAGTATCCGGCGGAGCTTACGCTGATTGATGCGGCACAAAAAATACTGGCAACAGCCCAGAATCTCTCTCTGGAAATTGTGCCCCGGCCGTTGCTCGGCCAAATGCCGGTCGTGATGTGGGGCGCTCTTACCGAGTCACAGGCTATTCGCGAGATGAAAGAGATTGGCTTTACGCACCAGTTGGCCTATCCCATCAATGAAAGCACGGTGTGGTATGGCAGTGCCCAAACACCGCCTCTGGGCGATGCGGCGGCGGCGACGCTACGTCAAACGCTCAACGAAATGCAGCGGCAAGGCATGGGTGCCCTGGGCGTGGTAGCACCGGGGCGCTATCTGGTGAACAAGAAGTTTTTTCCACGGGTAGGGCGCGATCAGAAGCCCTATCCACACGGTAATACCAATGGCCTGCACGAAAAAGCGCAGCAGTTTGCCTATGACGTGGGAGTTTCGGTTGCCACGCACTACCGCAACGAGCCGGTGCTGGAAGGCGTGCTCATCCACACGGAAGTGCGCGACGATTCCCGGCCCAGCTTTGACGAGGTGGATAAAGCCGCCTATTTGAAATTCAGCGGCAAGGAGATACCCGCTGAAGTCAGCGATGCGCGTGGCGTTGCCTATCAGAACCTGAAAGATTTTCCCGCCAACCGCGTAGTGCCCGACGATTATCCTCTCCTGCAATATTACCGCTGGTTCTGGAAGCAGGGCGATGGCTGGAACACGCTGCATTCACGTACTCACGATGGAATAAAATCAGTGGAAGATAACAAGCTCTGGACCTGGTTCGATCCGGCGGTGCGCGCGCCCGGTGTCTATGGCAGTGGTGGGAATGTCGATTCGTTAGGGCAGTGGACTTACACCTATCCCGATCCGTTGAAAATCGACCTTGCTGCCGACGAACTGCTGGCGATGGCCGGTGGAGAGCACAAACAGGGCATTTTGAACATGACGCAGGTCATCTGGTATCGCACCCAGACGACCACGCCCCCGGCCCCCGGAACCGAAAAGTCGTGGGAAAAAACCGTCAAGGATGCGCCGTTCATCACCATCGCGCCCGATCACCTCAGCGAGGCGCTGTGGCTCAAGCTGTCGCGCCCGGTGCAAGGCATCATGTATCACGGTTGGGGTTCGTTGGGCGCCGAGACGGGCTTTTCCCAGGGCGTTTACCACACCACTAACCCCCAAACCCGCACGCGTTTGCAGCAACTTTTGCACGAAGTGGTGCAGCCGTTGGGGCCAATGCTCAAACAGCTTTCCGATGTTCCTTCGGACGTGGCCTTCTTGCAAAGTTTCACCTCACAAATGCTGGCCGGGCGCGGCACCTATGGTTGGGGCAACGGTTGGGGAGCCGATTCCTATCTGATTGCCCGTTATGCCGGTCTTACTCCGGAAATCATCTACGAGGAAACGGTTCTACGCGATGGCCTGAACCGTTATAAAATTTTGTTTCTGACGCATTGCGACGTGCTCACTCAAAGCGTAGTGACGGCTATCCAACAGTTCCAGGCGCAGGGCGGCATTGTGATTGCCGATGAATATTTAGTGCCGGAAATCCAGCCCGATATTCTTCTCCCGGAGTTGAGGCGCGGCCCCGCCCAGCAGGCGAAAAAACAGCTCTTAGACAAAGCGGCAGGTTTGAAGCAGGAACTGAACGGCTTGTATCGCCCTCTGCTAAATAGCGATAATCCCGAAGTGTTGGTTCGTCGCCGTCGTTATGGAAAGAGCGATTATATCTTTACCATCAACGATCACCGCACCTATGGCGATTATGTCGGACAGTATAGAAAGGTGATGGAAAAAGGGTTGCCCTCCACGACGATAGTGTCCTTGAACCGTGCTACAGGTGTCGTATACGACCTGACACATCAGCGAAAAGTGGAGACAAAAACTGCAAATCAACGTTTGCAATTTGAAGTGGCGTTGGAGGGGGGAGCAGGCAACCTGTTCCTGGTGATGGATGAGGCAGTGGGGCCATTGCAACTTACGCATTCGCGTAGTGTGCGCCGGAAAGGACAGTTGACGTTTAATATTGCTCTCAAACATGCTTCCGGCGAACCCTTGCAGGCTGCGGCCCCACTTCGGGTTACCATTCGCGACAGCCAGAATCGGGAAGTGCAGGGTAGTGGTTATTACAGCCTGGTAAACGGAAAATTGGCCATTCCGTTGGAGATTGCTCCAAACGATGTGACAGGACAATGGCAGATTGAAGTGCAGGAGAATATCAGCGGACAAAAGGCGCGTGGTGTGTTTGAAGTGCAGTAGCTTCAAACTTCGATTGTCGTCGATTGCAATCGTGCAAGCCAAATCGGTCATACTGTCGGCATTGCATGAGCCGCAAACTACTATCCGACAACTTCGACCAGGAAGTCATCCATACCGTTGAACGCCAGGTCCTGCCGGCCTGGGAGCATTATGGCGTGGAGCGGCTCGCGGTGAGCCAGGGCACTTTGCAGGAGTTTGCTGTGCAGCCGCTTCCTGCAGATGTGCGCTACTGGGAAAAACCACGGCAAAGTGTCAAATCCACCCGGCAGCGCAAAGTTGTGCGTAGCACCAACGTAATCGAAGAGTGGCCCGCCGACGACCAGATCAACACCCGTTTCCCGATACTAATTTTCGTCCGCTCAGGCGAGGCCGAAATGCAATTGGGTGATTATGTTGCGTCTTGCCCGGCCGGACATTTTTTGTTTCTGACACCTGGTGTGGCCCACCCGGCAGGACGGGAACCGCATTTGGAAAAAGCACGCGAGGGCAAGGAATGCGAGCTATGGTGGTTTCACACCATCAGCAGTCAGGGATTGGTCGCTCTTTCGGTTTGTTATTCGATTGGTAACCGGCACATCAACAGCGGGCAATATTACGTGGTGAGCGATGAGCACATCATGCACCTGTTTCGCCTTTTTTCAGAGGAAGTCATTGAGCGGCCCGCGCAATATGAGGAAGTCGTCAAGACCACCTTGCAAACGTTTTTTCAGCTCTTTCTGCGGGCCATTAAGGAGAAACGCTTCATTAATCGCGGAACAAATGATATCTCTCCCACTGTGCCTCTATCGACTTCACCTATTGATCTTGCCCGGCAATATATCGAGAGCAATCTTAACCGCCCACTCACCATAGATTCGGTGGCACAGGCGGTTTTTATGTCGAAAACCAAGTTCACACAGCAATTCCACCAGGAAACCGGACAAACCTTTCGCGAATATCTGATCGAACGACGTCTCGAAGAAGCAAAACGCTGGCTGGAACGAGAAGATTATGGCGTGGAGGTGGTATGTCGATACGTAGGACTCAAGAAAAGCCGCTTGCACGAGCTTTTTCAGGAGCATTACGGCATGACGCCGATGGAATATCGCAGCAGTGTAAAAATGTCGAAAACCGGAGTTTGAGGGTCATTATTGGAGTTTAAAAGTGTGATAAAGAGGGCATAATAATTATGGATGGAGGGCAAATGAGTGTCTCGATATCCGGGAGAAACAAATGAAGAAATTCGGCTCATCTATACCAAAACGGCGTGCGTTCACATTGATAGAATTATTAGTTGTAATTACTATAATAGCTATACTGGCGGCGATTTTATTTCCGGTTTTCGCGCGCGCGAGAGAAAACGCGCGTCGCACCAGTTGCCTGAGTAATCTTAAGCAGATGGGATTGGCCTTGATGCAATATACCGCTGATTACGATGAGAAGTATCCCACCAGCTATGTGGCCACCGCTCAAGCACCGCCCGATGGAATACGGTGGGTTAATGCCGACTTATGGTTCTGGCCGCAGACTTTGTATGCGTATCACAAGAGTGCCGAGGTATTCCTATGCCCCTCTGCACGCAGCACGCAGTATGGCACCACGCCGACCAGCGCTGGCCGTCCCATTGCCTTTAGCGACCAATATGGAGCCAATGTCATGCTGATGCCTCCCGGTCCCGCAACCGGTGCTACGGTCGTATCGATGGCGGCAGTACAGTCGCCAGCCGCTGTTTACATGTTGATGGATTCCGGTTCCTATGTCATGGCCCCGCGGGATATGGGAGGTATCAAGCCTATCACCAACCCCGATAAGAGTGCTTACTGGTATTTACCTGGTAGTTGTAGCATTCCCGGCGTTGCTACAACAGGATTAATTACGGTTCGTGCCGATGATTGTACCAACGGGCGCCATTTTTTGGGGGTTAATGTTGCTTTTGCCGATGGGCATGTGAAATGGTTAAAGTCGAGCGAAGTTTATCGCGAGGCGACACTTTGCATTAATTGTGGTGGAGCAAATACTTCTGTTAGTGCCTGGAATCCGTTTGCCGTGAGGTAGCACCGGCAACATATTCCGTTTTTATCTTCGCTCTATCAAAGGCGATGTGACCATTCATCTTATTCGGATGATTATGATGTTTTACATGTAAAAGAGGTTTTATAGATGAAATATACGTTTAATCGATGCTGGAAAGCAGTTTTATTTGCAGTTGGATTGATACTTATTGCAGAAACAGCTTACGCTCAGCAAATGCCGCAGGGAAGGATGATTAGGAAAAAGTTGATTGCATTGGGTTGGGATGCTCCTGATACTGCCACACTACGGGCCAACCTGGCCGAGATGGAAAAAACGCCTTTTGACGGTGTGGCGATCGCTGCGTCCGGTGTGGACGATGCCGGTCGTAAAGTGGCGGTGTCCTGGGCCTTTTCCAGCACGCCCTGGAAACGGGAATGGTTCCAGAATTGTGTGGACGACCTCAAGACGGTTCGGTCTTCCAAACTCACTGATAATTTTATTCGTGTTGGAGTCAACCCCGGCGGTGTGGACTGGTTCGACGATGAAGGCTGGAAGCAGGTTGTCGAGCATATCCGCATTGTAGCATGGATCGCCAGGGAAGGCGGGGTAAAGGGTATTTTGTTCGACCCCGAATCGTATACGAGTAACAAGCCATTTTCTTATTCGGCCCAGCCCCAGGCGGCCCGGCATTCCTGGGAAGAGTATCAGATCAAAGCCCGCCAGCGTGGGCGGGAGATGGTGGAGGCCATTGCCTCGGTCGATCCAAACCTGGTTATCCTCACGCTGTTCATGAACAGTGTAAATGCAGACGGCGCTTTTTCGTCGGAGCCGTTCAAGGTATTGCAACTCGGAACATATAATCTCTATCCGGCGTTTATCAACGGTTGGCTGGACGGTGCTCCTCCCTCCATGACTTTTGTCGATGGTGCCGAAAATCAGGGGTATCTTGCCAATAGTGAATTGAATTTCCTCCAGACAGCCAACTTGATACGCAATGGGGCCTTAAGCATAGTGGCACCGGAAAACCGGCAAAAATATCTCGCGCAAGTCCAGGTCAGCTTTGGCATCTACCTGGATGCGTATCTTAACCCGCCTTCCGCGTTGTGGTATGTCGATTCCAAAAATTCTCCTCCAGCTCAGCGTTTGCAATTCAATGTAGCATCTGCTGTTAAGACAGCCGATGAATATGTATGGTTTTATGGTGAAAAAAACCGGTGGTGGCCCACATCCAATAAATCGGTAAGCCCGCAGAGATGGGAAGATGTAATGCCCGGAATTAACGATGCATTGCTGACTGCCAATCGTCCTGATTTGATGACTGCACGAAAGATTGCAGAACTGCAAAAGAATGAAAAACTGACGAGCGTATTACAAAACGGCAATTTTGCAGCCGGGCAGGCAGGCCAGGTTAAGCAAGATGCCACGACAGACTGGAAAACGGTGGGTGCTCCCGCTCATTGGTCTTACTGGCAGGCAACGGGTTCAAAGGGAACGTTCAATCAGGATAATAGCATTAATCATGGCAACGATCAGAGTGGAACGGCACGGGTAGCTGGTGTGCAAAACGGATGCTTTACCCAGCGGATCGATGTCAAACCGGGTGAGATGTATGTGCTGCAGGGCTGGATGAAGCAAGTAGGACAGGGTATTGGCTGGATACGGGTGCGTTGGCAGACACCAGATGGTAAGTTTATCGATCCTGTATCCGACATCTGGCTGCACGGCGTTGGTGAACCAGGCGCCTGGCAGAAAGTTGAAGGCATGGTGACAGTGCCCGACGGCGCAGGCAAACTGGTTGTTCTCCTTGTAGCTGGAAATCAATCCACAGAGCAGGATGTGGCCTGGTTTGATGATGTGAACTTATACAAGATCAATTCCACGAATTAATGCGCGTGGCACTTCATTTTATGTTATTTCTTCGCGCGAAATAAAGAACGAAAATTATTCTTCGGTGCGGTGAGCACAGACAGAAAATTCGGGATGAATTGCTTATTCAGTTTTTCGGTTTTTCTAATACAAAAACGGCAGCGACGCAATTAAGCGTTGCTACCGTTGTTGTATTCACCGGCGAACGAACAGATATTATGCCTGATAAACCGCTTCGCCCTTCAAAACAGTTGCGGCAATTTCCAGCGGGCCTTCACTGATCTCACGGAATAGCGTCAGGTCGGCATCCTTTCCAACTTCGAGTTGCCCGGTCTGGGGCAGGTCGAGAATAACAGCCGGGTTGTAGGCGATGGCCTTGGTAAGTCCGCTCATACCGCCGCTGGTCCAGCGCAGGTAGTTGGCAGCGCAGGTATCGAGTAGATGTCCGGCACCGGCCAAATAGGGGGTTCCGGCCAACACGACTTTCCCCGAAGGCAGCACTTCGTGGCGGCCGTCGTCGTAGATTCCGGCAGGCTTGCCGCCCAGGGCGACGGCATCGGAAACGATAACCAGTTTTTCGCTGGGCTTCACGCGTGAAATGATCTTCACCAAACCTTCAGGCAAATGGTGCCCGTCGGTGATGATGCAGGAGGTCATTTCATCGGCGGCCAACTGCTCGAAAAAGTAGTTGCGGTGGCGTTGGATCATATTCTGCGAACCGTTGCCCAGATGAGTGCTCAGATGTGCCCCGGCGGTGATGGCGTCGCGGATTTCATCCGGTGTGGCACCGCTGTGGCCGATGGAGATTTTGACACCGGCAGCGGTGGCTTTTTCGATGAAGGGCAGGGCACCTTCGCGCTCGGGAGCCAGGGTGAGGATTTTAATGCGTCCGTCGGCGGCTTCCTGGAATTCCTGGAATTCATCCCAATCGGGATTGCGGGTGCATTCTTTTGGGTGAGCGCCGCGCAAGCCTTCTTCGCTGGAAATATAGGGGCCTTCCACATGATAGCCGGGGAAAGCGTCGCCCAGTTGCCTGTCGTTTTCCACCGTGCGGCGCAGAAATTTCAGGCTGTTGATCATGCCTGAGCGTGTGTTGGTGACGATGGTGGGGCAGAGCATCGCCGTGCCGCCGCGCGCGGCTAATTCGAAAATCTTGCGCGGCGCTTCATCGGAGGTATCGCCGGTCGTCCACGAATCGCGATTGAAGTCGTAGCCGCCGTAGCCGTTGAACTGCAAGTCGATCCAGCCCGGCGAAATCCACACGTCGCTGCTGCCGACTGCGCCTTCGGGGGCGCTGTCAGCAGCTTCAATGGCTTTGATTTGAGTGCCGTCGATTTCAATGACAACGGTCTGGCCGGTGGTGCAAAGTTTGCCGAAGAGTTTCATGAGAGTGAAAAATGCAGGTTTACCGTAAGAAGTCGAGATAGGGATTGGTTGCCAATTCGTCGGCAATAGTGGTTTCTTCGCCGTGGCCTGTCAGTACGCGGGTATCGGCGGGTAGGGCAGCCAGGCGTTTGAGCGATTCCTGAAGTTGGGCGCTGCTGCAGCCGGGTAGATCGGTGCGGCCAACAGAGCCGCGAAAGAGAACGTCGCCCACGAACACGATTTTCTCATCTGCGAAATAGAGCGAAACCGATCCGGGTGAATGGCCGGGAGTATGCAGCACCTGGGCTGTGTGTTGTCCGATACTCACGGTTTGGCCGTCTTCGAAAAACAAATCGGGCGTGACCGGATTCACCTGGGGAAGTCCCAGCCAGATCGCTTGCTCGCGGAGATGTTCCAGCAAAAAAACATCGTCCTGATGCATGGAGATGGGCACCGGAAACAACTCTTTCCAGCGCTCGTTGTCGTAGACGTGGTCGAGATGGCCGTGGGTATTCCAGATGGCTTTGAGTGTAATGCCCTCTTTTTCCAATTCCTGAATGCGCGCAATCGCAGCGTCGCTGTCGATAGAAGGATCGATGACGACGACTTCACGCGCTTTCTGGTCGATCAGAAGGTAGAGGTTATTGGGGAACGGGCCGATTTCAAAAGATTCGATGTAAAGACTCACGAATTGTTATGTTAGCAAAATGAGAGGAGTTCAAGGCGGGTTATCTTGACAGGCAATTGTGGAAGAATGGACAAGAAGAAGCAGTTCATCAGTTATACTTAATACAATATATGTCCTTGAACTGAGGGCGTAGCGTTTGTGCGTGCAGCAGCAGGCTAATTTTGACGTGGTAAACCCAAGCTATGGCAACGTCTACTTCATCATCGGATGCTTCATCGGTCGTTATTGACGAACGGCGCGCGCAACAACTGATGGAACGCGCCATGGGGCTGGCAGAACGTGGCGACACGAGTTCGGCTATTTTGGCCTGTCGCCAGGCGATTTCGCTGGTTCCCAACTCCTCACAAAGTTATTCCATGCTGGGGCTTCTTCTCGAACGCTCCGGCGATGCGCAGGGCGCGATTACGGCGTATGAAAAGGTTTTGGAATTAGCTCCCGACAGCTTGCTGGAGCGGGAAAGCCTGGGCCGTTTGCGTGCCACCGCCATGCCGCGCCGCAATTTGCGCGAAAGTGCTTTTGCTGACGAGGAAGACGAAGAGCGGATGGAAGATCTGCCGACCGTTCCCGGCCAATCGGGACTGTCTGCTTCTGTATCCGCGGACGACGGGCAAGCCGATGGTGTTTCGCAGGCGATGTTGGAAGCGGCCGCCACGCGCACTGTCAACGATGCGTTTGCGACTCCTGCGCCGGACTTCGATTTTACGCCGGTTGATGAAGCCGCCAAGATCAGCACCACCCAAGCCCAATCGGCGGCATCCGATGCCATTGTGGAAGCTGCAAAATCCCACGAAGCGGCTAACGCCTCGGTTCAAACTGCTTCGGCGGCATCGACGGCTGCGATGCCGTTCCCTTCGACTGCGCCACGCTCGGCTCCTTCGGTATTCGATGCGGGTGCTCCTCTTCTGCCTCCCAAAGAAGTGCCGTTGACCACCGCACAAAAGCTGCGGCAGCGTCCTTCGTTCTATTTTCGCAGTCTCCCCTTGAGTGGGGCTGCATCGGTGAGTGTGTTGTTCTTGCTCTGGGCTTATGCCGTTGCCCCGGCACCGGTTGCAAACCAGGTCGTGTCTGATATTCCACCTCAACTTGTGGTGGAAGATTTGCCGCCGGAACCTAATGCAGTGAGGCCGCCCCAACCTAATCCTGCTGCCGGAGCACAGGTAACTCCCCCGACTGCGACCGCGCCTGTTGCCGCGCCGCCTCCGGTGGCTGCCGCGCCCGCGAGTCCTGCTGTTACCACTGCCACAGCTCCCGAGACACCTACCCCGCCTGTGGCCGGGCAACCTGCCCCTCCGGTAGCCGCACAACCCGGCACTGTGCAACCGCGCAGCACGGCACCGGCGGTCGCTCCGCCTCCGGCGGTGGCTGAGACGCCGACGGGCGCTGCCTCAGCGGGTGGCGCGCCGGTTAACCCTGCGGGAACCTCCGATAGAAGTTACGTGCAAGTAGGGCCTTCGGGGCGCAGTCCGATGGCACGGCCGGAAAATAATGCTGCGGCAGACGAGCAGGCTGCCGGTAACGATGCCCGTTCGGGGCGTGCCGATTCGGCCCTGGAGCGTCTGAGCCGTTCCATTGATAGTGGCGGCAGTGATGTGGCATTCCGCCTGCAGCAGCGTGCCCAGATGTATATGCAAAGCGGTGACGGTGCTCGCGCAGTGGCCGACTTCCAGGCGGCTATCAATGCCTATGAAGCGATGATTAGCCGTGGCGATCGGGTTTCAATTGCCCGCTCAGGGATTCAAGCCTGTCGCCGTGGAATGCAATTGGCGGTGTCGCGGCGCTAACGGTTGGCGCATGGCATTGCAAAGTGGTGTCAAACCACAAACGATCATTATGGAGATGTATGTCGAACCGGAGTTTGGTTCGGCTTTGGCTATGCGGTTTCTTTTAGTATTCAATCGGGCGAAAACAGTTTGCGGCTTGTCGATTGTCGTGGCAGCCAGTGCCGGTATTTTACCGGTAGCCCAGGCCCAGCAGGCCGGGGAAAATACTCCTGCCATCAGCAGCTCGGTCTTTTCTTCATCGACTAATGTTCTGATCTTAGCTCTGGACGAGGCTGATATTAACTCGGCTCGCTCTGCCAACCTGGTCGATACACCGGGAACTCGTTCCGGGGCGCCGCGCCCCAACACAGCACCGGCGGGAGCACAGGGCGAGGTGCCGGCCACATGGTCGCAGCCGGTGCGGCCCCTTAACCCGATTGAAGAATTGCCCGCCGTTCCGGCAGCGATCGCACCCATCGGTTATTCTCGTGATTCGCGTATCACATGGTCGGCGCACGCTCAAATCGCCAATAGCTCGCGTGCCATTCCCGATTTGCCCGGCATCAGTTCTTCCGATATTGAAGCGCCATCGACCCGTCCACCAGGCCGTGCCCAGTCGGCAGCGGCTCCCTTACGTCGCGCTCTGGGTGAAGCCGGGGTGCGCGATGTGATGGTCGCTCCGCTGGACGGGCCGACCGTTGTTCGTACCGTTAATGCAGGACGAATCGATGTGCGGGTGATCGACCGTTTGCGCTTCGCTACTCAGCAAATGCTGAAAAGCCCTAACGCTAAAACCGAAGAGTTGGACGCCGGTGCGGCGCAATCGCGGCAGGATGCGGTGCGGGCTGCGTCGCGGATAGGCATTTCCATGGGATATCGCGCCGTCATTGTGCTGGCGATTTCGCCCCGCGACGAGTATTCCTATCTCTTGGTGGATGCCGCACGTGAGACGGGTGAGGTTTTTGTCTGGAATCCGGCTGGTGGCAATTCCTTGGAGCGCGATAAAGGCGTGGCCGCCACTGCAGCACCGCTATTACTGTCTGAGATCAGGCAATGGCCGGTATTTTCACCCTCTGACCGCACGACGAAATTAGAAAGCCATATGGCTGCGGCCCGCGAAGCTATCGAGAGAAACGAACGTGAGCGGGCTAAAGATCATCTGGCCCAGGCCATAGCTCTGGATCCGACTTTTGTGGATGCCTATATCCTGCTGGGCGACGTTCTCCAAAATAACAATCCCAAGGCGGCAGCATCGGCCTACCAACGCGCCATTGAAATAAACACTCGCAACGGTGAAGCCTGGGCGCGTATGGCAGTGGCATATACATTGTCTACCCCGCCGGACTGGGTGCGTTCCATCCAGGCAGCGGGCCGGGCAATCGCCCTCGATTACGATTCCGCCAATCTGCGCACTTCAATGGCTGCGGCTGAATTTGGCCGGGCCGAAATGTTTCGCCGTAACGGACGCCCCGACCAGGCCGAAGACGCTGAAAAAGCAGCAAACAACCATCTGGATCGTGCCCGCGAACAGGCTCCTAACGATCCTGACGTCGTAGCCGGCATCAGCCGATTGATGGCTAAATACCTGTTGGAACAAAAGCGTTTCAAAGAGGCTGTGCAGTCGCTGGAATTATTGGCGGTGCAGTATCCCAACGATCTGCAAACCCAGCAGATGTATGCCCAGGCGCTCGAAGGCTATGGTAAGCGCGAAGAAGATTTGTTTGCGGCCTGGTCGCGCGTATGGAGGTTGGGTGGCGAAAGTGAAATCGCACTCGATGGCGCGCGCTATACACGTATCACCGATGGCTTCGACCAGCGGATTTTTTCCCTGGCCCGCAACATTTTCCAGATGACTTCCGGCGTAGCCACCGGCGCACTGCCGCGTGAAACAGCTTTATTGCAAGCGGAACGCAGCCGCGATGAGATGAAGACGACCGTTGCTGCGTTACAGTTAATGCGTCCCCCGGCGACTCGTTCGGTGAGCGATGCCCATGTATCGCGCTTATTTGCAGCCGATCTTATGCAGCAGGCCGCAGAATTCTATATTCTCTATCTCGAAACCGGTTCTGAGCTGAATCGTAGCCGTGGTGTAGAGATGCATCGCGCTGCTATCGAGAGTTTAAACACGGCCCGTGGCGGTGCAGCCGGTGGCGGTTTTTAAGTCCGGTTATAAGTTTATTTCCCTTAATCCGTTTTTCGTTTTTCATGTTATCGTCCGAACTCGATTTTCCCCTTCCCCCAGAACTGATTGCCCAAACCCCACACGAGCCGCGTGATGAATCACGGTTATTGCATTTTCGTCGTGGCATGCCGCTTGAAAATGCAATAACCCATCGTCGTGTTTGCGACTTGCCGGAGATTTTGCAGCCCGGTGACATGCTGGTATTCAACGATACGCGGGTGCTGCGGGCACGGCTGTACGGTCATCGCCAGACCGGTGGCAAGCTGGAAGCCTTGTTGCTGCAGGAACGCCAATGCAATCTCTGGCAGGCACTTCTCAAACCCTCCGCCCGTTTGCGCGTGGGTGAAAGGGTGTTTTTTGAGAGTGAAGATGGGCAGAATATCCCGGCCGTCCTTGAAGCACGGGAAGATGACGGTTGGCTGCTTCGATTTGAACCGGCACAGGCAAAAAACGTACGCGAACTCTTGCCACAATTTGGCCAGGTGCCGGTTCCTCCTTATATTAAAACTGTCCCACAGGAAGAGCAGTATCAGACGGTATACGCCAAGGAATGGGAAAATGGCCTCAGCCATAGCGACGCTGAAACTGCTCCGCCGCTCGATTCATGCGCTGCCCCCACAGCGGGTTTGCATTATACGGATGCACTTTTGCAGGCCTTGAGCGCGATGGGCGTGGAGACGCAATTCCTGACTCTCGGAGTAGGGGTGGGGACTTTTCGTCCCGTGCAAACCGAGACCCTGGAAGAGCATGAAATGCATGAGGAAAGGTTTTTTGTCACAGAGGAAACTGCGCAGGCCATCAACCGGCAAAAACAAAATGGCAGGCGGGTCATTGCTGTGGGAACGACGACGTTACGTGTATTGGAGAGTATTTGCGATGATGCGGGCCAAATTACTGCAGGCGCAGGGCAAACCGATATTTTTATCCGTCCCGGTTTTGGCTTTCGGTGTGTTGACGCACTGATGACCAATTTTCATTTGCCTCGTTCCACGCTCCTGGCGCTGGTGGCGGCTATTATGGAAAATGAAGCGAGTTCGGCGCTGGGTTTGTCGGGACTGGCAAGCGTCCGTTATGCTTATACGCAAGCTATCGCCTTAAATTATCGTTTTTTCTCATTTGGCGATGCCATGTTTATTGAATGAAAACTCCAGAACAGCTTTCCAACTCATTGCATGAAAGAGAGACATGTGCCCTGGGCGAGAGAGGCCCGGTCCGTCGTCGCATCAAGACGGAAACACGTGAAGAGTTACTGGAGCGGTTAATCAATCCGCAAATCACTCTACACGAAACGAGTGTCATTCTGTGCGTATGCCCGGCGACTGTGAGAAATTACTGTAAAGCAGGATTTTTACCCTGCGAACGTACGGCGGGTGGGCAGCGGCGGTTCCGTTTAAAGGCTGTGCTGAAGCTGTTTAACGAGCGTGAGGGCGAGCGTAATGCCCGCCGCAAACGCTAATCGGTATTATATATTTGATTAAAAGACTCTATGAACCCTGAAGAATACGGTCGGATGCACGAACTGGAAACCCACTACTGGTGGTTTGTCGGCAGGCGTGCGATCATCCGGCAACAGCTTCAGGAGGTTCACAGTGCCGACTTAGCTGGAAAACCATTGGAATTGCTCGACATTGGTTGTGGAACCGGAGCGAATTTGCCGATGCTGGCAGAGGTTGCCGGGCCTGATGGTTTTGTGACGGCACTGGATTACTCGCCGTTGGCACTTCAATTTGCCGCTCATGAACTGGGTAAACAAGGTGAGGAGAACCGGTCGATTACCTTGCTGCGAGGCGATGCGACTCATTTACCTTTTGCCGATAACCAGTTCGATGTGGTGACCATGTTGGATGTGCTCGAACATGTGGAAGACGACCTGGCAGCGGTGCGGGAAATTCATCGTGTGCTGAAGCCGGGCGGTGCTTTTGTGCTCAGCGTTCCTGCCTATCAAAGTTTATGGAGCGCGCACGACGAAGCCTTGCATCATTTTCGGCGTTACGAGTATTCCGGTTTGCAAAACGTGTTGCGTGAAGGCGGTATGCAGGTGTGGCGTATCTCATTTGCCATGAGTGTCATGCCTCCGATCGCCTGGTTTTGGCGGCGGTTTATTTTGCCGTTTAAACCACGCCGTTCGCGCGATGCTTCACGCCATTCTGAAGGTGCAGTGTTGCCTACAGTGCCGCATTTCGCTAATCGTTTGCTGATTAAATATCTGGAAGCCGAAGGAGCTATCATACGTAAGCGTCCTCTTAAATTTGGCACATCCTTAGTCGTTATAGCACGCAAATGTGGCAAAAAATGAATGAAGTTTGTTGATTTTTCTGTAGCTCAAATCTCTTTTGGCTGGTGAGCGGCTCACGGAGAACAAAGCTATTTACCGCTCAGAAATATCGTATACTACAAACTGTAATTAGTAGACGGCCATGCGTGGCTGTGAGAAAATCCGTAACGAAAAATTGCTGGCAGCGACGATCCATTTCTTCATAAATAATTGAAGATTATGGGCGTCGCATTGGTTTTAAGCGATTTGGCGGCATGCAAATGCTGGGAGTGTTGTAATGGATATGAGCAAGATAGTTGCCAACATGAAGAATCAGGGATATGAACTGCATGGACAGACTGTAAAGGTATCTTCGCAAGATCATAAACTGAGAAAAATAACATCGCTGGCGAGCATCGCCATGGCGCTAGCTTTATTTTGCGCAAATTTGCCGGCTCAAGCGCAGACTACGCAACCTGCAAAAAAGGTTGATGCCACTGCCAAGAAACAGTCTGCTCCCATCGGGGTTGTGGTCACTTCCGATTACGTTTTGGGAACGGAAGACCAGATTACTATTACGTCTACCAGCCATAAGGAAATAAATTTCACCGGAGTTCAGGTGCCGCCGGATGGCAAAATCAATCTGCCATTGTTAGGGCAATTCACCGTTCCCGGTAAAACCATCGGCCAATTGCAAGCCGAAATTATCCGCAGAATGCAGCGTGAAGGCTTTTTGCGTCCCAATGCAACCGTCATCTTATCCAGTCAGCGCAAACAACGTGTCTTCATGCTCAATACAGACGGGACCAGTGGAACGGTCGAGTTGGCACCCGGAATGCGCCTTTCCGATGTTCTGGCACTATCTGGTGGGATGCGCTCGATGCGCCCGGAGTTGACAGACGCTACTTTGAGCCGCTTGGGAGTTTCCCGGCCGATTACCCTGGATTTAGTTTCAGTGGTGCGCGATAGTAATTCTGAAGCCAACATTGAGATTAAGAATGGCGATACTATTCGCCTGATGCCCCGTATAATCGAAGTGAGTTTTGCCGGTTCCGTTGTCCGGTCCGGTCCTTCAAAAATCCCCATTGGCAGCACGATAACGGAAGCCATGGCAATCGCAGGGGGGCCGACTGTAAAAGCGGCACTCTCGCGAGCCACGATTAAGCGCGCTGGCGACGGGACTCTTATCCCTATCAATCTTCACGATATTCTCATCAAGGGCAAGCCCGCTCCAGATATCGAATTGCGTGAAGGAGACCTCATCCTGGTTCCTGAAGCGCAAGAACAAGTGACAGTTCAGGGTGCTGTAGGGCGTCCCGGTTATTTTCCTATCGAAGATGGGCGTAAATTGTTAATTTCTGAATTAATTGCCCAGGCAGGCGGTCCGCGTCAGGATGCATCGCTGACACGAACGGTCGTTCAGCGTGCCGATGGAACAACTATTAACGTAAACCTGTATCGTGTTCTCTCCTTAAACGATGCTGAGAGTAATATCGAATTGAAACCGGATGATATCGTCACCGTCCCTGCATATCGGGAGCAGGTCGTCGTCGCCGGAACAGGTGTCCGGTCGGGCGGCTTTATCCCGATTATTGAAGGGACGACGATGCGTATCCTCGATGCCCTGATTAAATCGGGGGGGTTGACGAATGAGCCGGTGGGGACCAGTATTGTCATTACGCGCAATATGCCTGGTGCCGTGCCCTCGTTAACTCCTCAGGAGTTGTTGCCCGCACCGACTACTTTGACCGTCGATCCGGTCAGGCTCTACAAAGAAAACGATACAGACGCAAATATTCCCCTGCAAAATGGCGACCTCATCATGGTGACGGCACTGCCACGTGCAGTCTTCTTGTCCGGCCATGTGAAAAACCCAGGTTCCAGGATGCTTAAAGAAGGAGTGGGGCTTGTCGAATTATTGGCCGAAGCAGGCGGAGTAACTGAAACCGGCCTGGCAAGCGGTGTTATCGTAGAGCGTAACGGTAACAAGCACGTTGTTGATGTTTTCGAGGCTCTCACTGAAGGCGAAACCGTTAATTTTCCGTTAGAGGCGGGCGATAACATTATCGTTCCCGAAAACAAGAACCGCGTTGCTGTGATGCCTGGAGTTTCTCGTCCTGGTTATATTGTTATTCCTGAAGATAAACCCATTTCCCTGGCAGAAGCCATGGTAATGGCGGGTGGCCCGCGAGACACCAGTAAGCTGGATGAAGTAACCTTGCTGCGACCGGTGCCAGGACAGGAAATGCAGCGGATTCCGGCACCGCTCCGCAATGACAAACAGTGGGTAGCGGCTTCCAAAATTATGCTGCAACCCGGCGATATTGTGTATGTTCCCGATCGTGAACCGCAAAGGCCACGTTTGTTGCAGCGTTTATTCAGTATCGTACCTGCCTTCCGGCTCTTTGGTTTACCTTTCCCCTGATGAAGCTTGCTCCAGGCATTATTTAGTTAGGTTCAAAACACCCGTAAAGTTATCTCTAATTGCTTGTAAATCAGAAGTGCGAGGATAAATTCTCGCACTTCCTGCAATCTTCCCAAGGACTGTTTATGTTGAATGATCAATTCTCCGGTACTCAATCAAATCACGAGAGCGATGCTTCATTAGTGCGCGCCCGTGGCGCTGGCGGGCGTGTGTATAACGACGACTCGCGATTGAATCCCTGGGGATATAGCGATTCATCGTCTGTTTTATCACGTAAAGCGATTGATGATGCTGGGACAGATAACACGATTCGTCAGGTAATAAGCATGCTGGGGCGTCGTAAAGTTCTGGCTGTGGCGACTTTATTGTCGGTGTTGGGCATTACGATGCTTTACCTGATGCTGACCCCTGCTGTCTACGATGCCAAGGCGACCCTGCAAATTTATGCAAGTGAGGGAGGATCGACCGAAGGCAGTGGAACCGACGTATCGACCCTCGTTAATAACAGCGGGGGGACCGGTGGCGATCGCTCCTACGGCACACAATTAACCATTCTTCAAAGTCCCCTGATCCGAAAAGGGGCGATTGAGCGCTTGCCGGAAGACACCAAGGCAAAATTACAAAGTCTTTTGAGTGTCAGTATTACGCCCATCATGGATACAGCGCTTGTTGAAATCGTTGTTTCAAGCCACGATGCAGAGGCTTCGGCTAAGTTGGCAAATGCATTTTGCGATGAATACGTGCAACTGAGCCGGGCAGAGAATCGTGGACAACTTCAGGCTGCATTGGATTATGTGCTTGTCCAGAAGGATAAGATTGGGCAGCGATTGAATGTAGCACGTAGCGAAGTACAAAAATTCAAAGAAGACAATAAGTTGGTGACCGTTGACAGTGCTGCAATGGCAGCAGCAGGTACCCTTGCGAGCATTAAGACAGAGCGGGAGAAGCTCAAGGTCGATCAGGCAGAGGTGAGGGCTGGAATTCAGCGTTCTTCGCAGTTAATTCCAACAATGCCTGAATACAAAGTCAGGCCGGGACAAATTATCGTTCCACCGCAGGTTACGGCGATTAAGGCAAAAATCACAGCGCTGAATCTTGAAAGACTGGAACTCTTGCAGAAGTACCGCGCTGATCGGCCTGAAATTAAAGTTATTGACGACCAGCTTAAAAGTCTGCAGGCTCAACTTCAAAGCGAGGCTAAGACAGAAGTTGGTGTATGGTCGAATGAACTCAATGCCAGGCGCGATGGCCTTGAGAGTACTTTAGTCGACCTGCGTGCCAGAGATTGGACGATGCAGGCTCGTGAAGCTGCTCTGGCACAGGCTGAAGTGCAGGCCGCAGTCAAGATGAGTCAAATGCCGGCTCTTGAACGCGAGTTTGGCGAAATGACGCTCAATCTTCTTGCACTTGAGAAGTCGTATGCTGCCTTGAATGAAAAACAAGAAACTTTGCGTATGAGCCAGGAAGCGCGCATCGCAAACGGCTCTCGTCTCTTCCCGGCGGAAACTCCCACCAGCCCTTCTAACCGCAACCAGAAGTTGATGTTATCGGCGATGTTGATCGGCTTATTCCTGGCGATTGCTCTGGCCGCTTTGGTGGACTGGTTGGATGACGGCGTCTACGGAGAAGTGGAAGCGCGAACGGTCAGTCAACTGCCGATTTTGGCACAAATCTCAGCCTTGGGCAAAGATGCGCAGCAGCAGTTGACGACCAATGCCGATGCCTCGTCTGATAACAAGCAAATTCAACATATGCGCGAGAATTTCCGTATGCTGCGGACTATGATCGCGTTGTCTTCCGCGCAGGAAAATGGTCATTATTCGGGCAACGGAAGTGCCGGAGTAAACACCCTGGCAACCACCAATTCGCCTTTTGCAGCGTCTCCGGTTCGTTCTGTTGTCATCACCAGTAGTCTGCCCAATGAAGGCAAATCGGTATCTTCTGCCAACCTGGCTATTACAGCCGCATTGAGCGGTGAAAGCGTCATCCTGGTGGATTGTGACCTGCGGCACCCCAGCCTCCATCGTTTCTTCGGGCTGTCTAACGACATTGGTTTGACCAGCGTCGTGGGCGGGGCCTGCACATTGAACGAGGCATTGCAGGATACCCGCATTCCCGGTTTGCGTATTTTAACGGCAGGCCCGGTTACTCTCGACCCGATGCAAATTCTGAATTCGGCTGGAGCACGCCGCTGTTTCGAACAACTGAGCGAGGTTGCCGATTTTGTGGTGATCGATACGCCTCCGGCACTGGTCTATGCCGAGGCCCAGGTCATTGCTGCTATGACGGATGCGATGTTATTGGTCATCTCCAGCCAGGATGCCAAGAAGCGCGAAGTCACTCGCACCCGTGACCTGCTTGAACAAACCGGCATGATTCCACTGGGTGTCATTCTGAACAAGATCCCGGCTGGTTCCGATAATACCCAGCGCTATTACGAGCGATACAACGCGTAATAAGATCTGATCGTTGAAGAAAAGGACTCATTCCAAGATATGGAATGAGTCCTTCGTGTTTTTGAGTATTATGGGCATATTCACTGGCGGGCGGGTGTCATGCGTTGCCGGAATTGCCGGGGTGTGCAGCCGGCTTCATTTTTAAAGGCTTCGTAAAATCGGCTGACCGACTGGAATCCCGATTCTTGCGCGATTTCAAGAATCGCCATGGGAGTCGTAGCCAATAGTCGCTGGGCGTGTGCTACGCGCTGGCGCGTGAGGTAAGCGTTTAATGTCATGCCGGTCTGTTGGCGAAACAGCGTCATCGCATAGTTGGGATGCAGATTAACATACCGGGCGATTTGGTTTGCTGAAAGCGGCTCTTGGAACTTTTGGCTGATTAATTCTGCCATTTTTCCTGTCATTTGCAGGGCCTCACTGGATGGCGTTTCTGCCGATCGTGCTGCTGACTCTGCGTCCTTTTCCATGACGTTGAGCGCCATGCGGTGCAATCTTGCGGCTATTTCAGTGAGTATTAATTGCCGTCGGGTTTCCTGGCCATTCTGGAGATCGATCTGCCATTGTTGCATGAGGTAGGAGTCGCTTTTGTTGATCTGTGGGTCGATGACGATTCCTTTACCCAGCAATTGGCGGATGAACTCTTGCGGCAAATTCCAAAACATCGCTTGGGCCAACGGTAAGGTCACCAGCATCATTTTGCGTGCTGGGTCGCTGGATACCGATTGATGCGGCATGGCTCCCCAGATAACACAGAGCTGCCTGCGCGGCAGTGTCAGGAATGTGCCGCCAATCAGATAGCGCATGGTTCCCTCCAGGAGATAATTGAATTCGAGATCCTGGTGCCGGTGAGCCGCAGGCATGCTCGAACCCCCTTGCGTAGTCCAGGCTCGGAGGCCAAAAGTGCCGTGGGAATCGATCGGTGAGGACATAATTTTATACCAATCCCAGAGATGATCTTCCTCTACAGCAGGTAGACAGGAAACAGGAAGGCAACCAGACTTTGATGGCTACTGTAAGCACCTCACGCCCGTCATCCTCGCGAACGCGGGGATCCAGAACACAGCTTTTTGTTCAGGGAACAAACAAACTGCTTATCGCAAGAGTAGGTTTCCTGTTTCCTGTATTCTGTTTTCTCTGTCATGACAGCAGGAGGTTAATTTTCAGAGCTGGTATTAGGATACCGGAAAAAATCAATTGATTGCAGGAAGAAATAGCGGAATTAAATCATTACAATTGATTTTAGGTTTCCGATAAAGAATGAGGAATGGATACCTGGAATCTATTTTGAGGTGATTTATGTATCAAGTGGAGAGTGAAGTTAAAGCTGCCGGTGGTGTGACGGAATTAGACCAGTATCTTTTCGATCTGCGTGGATATCTGGTGCTTGAAAAGGCCATCGATCAGCAGCATGTCCAGGAACTCAACGATACTTTGGATCGGATTTCATCGCTTCAACCGCCGTTGCAGCAAGGGGAGTGGTATGGTTGCGTTCATGCCCACAGTTACGGTGGGCGGGAAGGGACAAATCTCCAGCAGATATACGAAGCAGGGGAGCCGTTCGAACGTCTCATCGATCATCCGACCTGGATTAATCAGATCAAGCATTTCGTAGGCGGTGCGGGGACCTTCGATTATAAGCACGGCGCGCTGTTTATCGATGAAAATTTTGCCAATTTGCGCGGGCCGGGTGAGGCGATCGGTTTGCATTCGGGAGGCCATACCGGAACCAAGCGCAACCAGTTCCGTTTCCGTAACGGGCGTTTTCAATGTGGCCAGGTCAACATTCTTCTGGCCCTCACCGATATCGGGCCGGGCGATGGCGCAACGATGGTGATTCCCGGTTCACATAAAGCCAATTTCGTGCATCCGCAGTTTGAATCGTCCAGAATGCGCGCAGGGCAGGCCGCCAGCGTGGATGGCGTCGAAGGGGCTATCGAGGTGCATTTGAATAAGGGTGATGCACTGTTGTTTGTGGATGGCATCAGCCACGGTTCGGCAGAGCGCGTGAACGAGGGTGAGCGCCGGATCGTGGTTTATCGTTACGGGCCGTCATGGGGATTTTTTCGTCACCCTTATCGTCCGTCGCGTGAGCTACTGGAACGCTTAACACCGGAACGCCGTGAGATCGTATGGTCATCCCAACATGAGGCATTACGCCGTGAACCAAACCGGTTACCGGATGCTCCGCTTGTGCCCAGTGTGTAATAGGAATGAATACTACATCTGGGAGCGCAGGCGTCCCGCCTGCATCGCACCGCGTCCCATGTGCAGGCGGGACGCCTGCGCTTCCAGGAACGACGACATGCCAATAAGTGAAAACTTAGTTTGCAAAGCTCTGAGGCCCTTCACTCTACTAAGCCTCTCCTAAGATCTAAGGTCTAAAATCTAAGATCTAATATCTAAAAAGCCCGGCCTTCTTTGAAGGCCGGGCTTTTTTAGATATTACTCGTTATAAGAGCCGGTGTATTCGTCAAGCGAATACGAGGTATCAGCCGGTTGCTGAATCTGGTCTTTGCCCTGTTGAACGCCGTGGATGAGTTTTTGCAGGATGGTTTCGGTGCGGTCGAGGATATCGTAGGCATAATCATCGGCCTGGCGACGCAGATCGTCAGCCTCGCGGATAGCATCTTGCTCGGTTTTCTCGGCGTTTTGCGTGGCGCGTTGCGTGACGGTGTGCTCGGCAACCAATTGTTCGGCGTGCTGTTGCGCATCGGCCACGATTCGCTCGGCTTCGCGACGCGCATCTTCAATCGTGCGCTCGGCACGGGCGCGTGCGTCTTCGACGGTGCGATCGGCCTGTGAGCGGGCGTCGCCAACCAAATGCTGCGCTTCGTTTTGGGCGTCGCTGACCATGCGCTTGGCTTCGGTATTGGCGTTTTCCACCACGGTCGCTGTTTTGCGCGCCAGTTCGGTTGCCTTTTTGATGTCTTCAGGCAACGCGTTCTTGAGACGCAAAGTGAGGACGTAAAACGCGTCCTCATCCACTAATTTATGATGGGAGAGAGGCATGCTCTTGCTGCCTTCTACCAGATGTTCCAGTTCGTCTATTACACGCAGGACGTTGATGGTCAACCCCTCCTCTGCGCGTTCTTATTTAAATTTTCAAAAAAGATGAACGCGCGCATTTCTGCATCAGAGTTTGTTTTGTTTATTTTGATGTTACGGCAATATCCACATTGCTGTGACTGTTGCTTACCGGCTCGAAAAACTCGAGTAACGACTCTCCGGTGCGCCGTGATTTTTGTAATTCAAATAATGGTGATAAATCCATAGTTGCGCGATGATGGTGTTGCACAACCAGAACTCCGGAACGTCGGATAATGTCCCCATTTTTTGAAAATTCCTCTACATTATGCAACAAACGATGCAAAGTGTCCATGCGTTGAGTGATATCTTCTAACGCATGATCGTCATTAAAAGGCGGGTCAGCAAAGATAATGTCAAATTTATCCTGTTGATTGTCCAATTTCAACAAAGCACCTTTCATATTGGTGTGCCACACCTGGGCTTGGGGCTGAATTCTATTGTCCCAGCCGCACATATGTACATTGGCTCGAATCGCCTGGATGGCGGCGGCGTTTTGCTCCACGAAAACACAAAAATCAGCTCCCCGGCTGAGCGCTTCAAGGCCGATAGAACCGGTGCCGGCGTATATATCGAGGATGCGGGCGTCAATAACACGTTCGCCCAAAATGTTAAACAGTGTCTCTCGTGAACGGGCATCGGTGGGACGGGTGCTACGTCCTGAAGGGGTGTGAAGGACTCGGCCGCGAGCCTGGCCGGCTAAAATGCGCATAAATAGATTATATGCGAGATGCACGCCATCGACCTACTTTTCATGACGTAATTGATGGCTGCGTGGTGTTTTGCCTGTTAATTGTTTAAAACGTTTGGAAAAATGAAATTCGTCGCGAAATCCTAAATGAGCCGCGACCGACTTAATCGTCATGTTGGGATGATCTAACAAAACACAGGCAGCCTCAATGCGCTTTTTGGCCCGGTAACGCGCCGGTGAGATGCCGGTAGCCGCCACAAAAAGTTTACGGAAGTTTTCATAGCTGAGGCCGCACTCCTGAGCCACGGCCGCTAAATCCAGAGGTTTTTCAAGCTGCGATTCCAGGAGATAACGCGCTGTTTCCAGCCATTGCTCATTGGGGAGAGTGTTTTTGCTATCAAGGTGCGGTGTGTAAATTTCAGCCAATAATTGTGCAAAGGCGCTCACTTCCAGGCTGGCCTGTGCAAGAGTCTTCGGGCGCGGAGTGGTGAGGCTGTTGAAAATCCGCTCGAACCACGTTTCAATGGGCGCGAGATGCGTCACGGTGCAGCCTGGGTTCAACACGCCTTGTTCGCGATAGAGGTCGAAGATCGGTCCATCGAAAACCACATAAATCTCGCTCCAGGTCTGCCCGCGCTGGGGGCCATAGCGGTGGGCTATTTCTGGAAAGAGTAAAAGCATGTCCCCGGCGCTCACAGGCGTTCGCATACCATTGGCATCGCGGTAGATGCCATTGCCTTCCACGATATAGACGATAGCGTATTTTCCCATAACGCGCATGGAGCGAAATCCGGTTGCGGTGATCTTCGAGAGAATTCCGGCACGCGTCAAACGGCCTAATGGTGCTGCTTTCTCAGAGCTGAACAGGAGTTGGGAAGCTGGAATCTGTAACATGGTAAAGTATGCAGAATTACCAAAACATACAAAAAATATACCAAATCGGCTATGGAATAGAGTAAGTGAATGCGCGTAAAATCAGGTTGATACGGAGGCCCGGAATATGAATGTGACGTCCATTGAATCGTTGCCGCTTGAGAACCGTTTGCCCGATTCGCTGCCTCGCCTGACGGCAATGGGGCAAGAGTTGAATACCAGTGCCGAGGCTTTTGGCGAGTTGGAAAGTGCGATGCCTCTCATCGACGATGCCGGGGCCTTGCGTGAGAAGATGCAGCGGGACGGTTACCTGTATTTACCGGGTTATCTCAACCGCGATGAAGTGCTGGCTGCGCGTGAAGAGCTAACGGTGGCCTTGGAGGAGCAGGGAGCGCTCGATCCGCAGTATCCGCGTAACGAACTCATTGCCGGACAAGGGAGCATCGTGCGCACTAACCCTGAGATTGCCGCGCAATGCCGCGCTTTGCATCGCGTTCTCTATAGTGGTGCGATGATGCAGTTCTATGCCCAATTCTTCGGAGGGCAAGTGCGGCACTACGACTACACCTGGCTGCGCACGGTTGTACCGGGCACTGCTACGCCGCCGCATATGGACATTGTGTATATGGGACGCGGCACTCACAACCTCCTGACGGCCTGGACACCACTCGATGACATTCCCATTGCAGTTGGCGGGCTGATCGTGTTGGAGAAATCGCACCGGCACGAACGCATCAACGACAATTATGGCCGCAAGGATGTCGATGCCTACTGCACCAACCAGCGCAGCGAAAGGCAAAGCGAAACCGGCAGCAACGTGCAATCGCACGGTTGGCTATCTAAAAATCCGGTGAAGTTGCGTGAACGGCTGGGAGGGCGTTGGCTCACCGCGCAGTATCGCGCAGGCGATTTGTTGACGTTTACCATGAATACGATTCATGCCAGCCTTGATAACCACTCGCGCCGGATTCGCCTGTCGAGTGATTCACGCTACCAGTTAGCAAGTGAAGCTGTGGACGAGCGTTGGATCGGTGAAAATCCGATCGCCCACGGCCCCAACGCGAAACGCGGAATGATCTGCTGAAGCTTAAGCGGTTGCTATCCGATAGTAGGCCAAGAGGCCACAAATCGTTTTGGCGTCGCGGATTTTCCCTTCGTCCAGCAGTTGCAGCGCCTCGTCCAGGGTGTATTCTTCCACCTCTACGTCTTCGTCCTCATCGGCCTCGGCAGCATCGGCAGTCAGGTCTTTGCCGAGGAAGCCATACATCAATTCGGTGGAGTAACCCGGCGCGAGGTAGCATTCGAAAAGTGGCGTCATCGTACCGGCACGCAGGCCGCACTCTTCCATCAGTTCGCGCTGGGCGCAGTCGATGGGCACTTCGCCGATCTCCAGGCCACCGGCGGGCAGTTCCAGCAGCGACTCTTCGGCGGGCTTGCGATACTGGCGCACGAAAATTAGCTTGCCTTCACTGCTGATCGGCACTATACACACCGCGCCTTTATGCTCGATAATTTCGCGCTTGGCTGTCTTGCCCGTAGGCAAGGTCACGGTGTCTTCGCGCAGGTTAATGATGCGGCCTTCGTGAATGCGCACTGTCGAAACGGTCTTCTCTTCCTGACGATTTGATCCCATAATAATAAGCATATCGCGCCGGGGCACATAACAAAACCGCTTCGTGCTAAAATTCAATTGTGCGACGTTTGTTTTTGCCTTTATTGTTGATTGCGTTGGTCGTCTATGGTGCCTGGCGCTGGCAGGTGCCCGGTGCCTCGCGCTGGCAAAGCGTCGCACCCGGCGTGGAAATGCGCACCTTTCGCGTCGCCTCACCCGGTACCTTTACCGGCACCACCGAAGTCGTGGCGCTACGCACCGACCCTTCCCGCATTGTAGTGGGGTACGGTAATTTGCGCGATGTCGCTACCTGGCGCAAAGACCTCAAGGCCCTGGCCGTTATCAACGGTGGCTTTTTCGATGAAGACGGCAAATCGCTCGGTTTGCGTGTGGTAAATAACAAGAAAACCCGCCCCATACACGATGCCAACTGGGGTGTGTTCTACATTCGTAAAGGCCGCGCTAATATCCTTCACACGCGCGATTTTAAACGCACCTTCACTTCACTACGCCTCATTCAGCAAGCCGTGCAAAGCGGCCCGCGCCTGGTGGTGGATGGAAAGACTACTGATCTTAAACCCCAAACTGCACGCCGTAGCGGCATCGGTGTGCAACGCGACGGCAAGGTGATCATCGCTATCGCCGATGGTGGATTGCCGTTCGATAACTGGGCCAGGCTCTGGGCGCAGCGTGACGGACTCAACTGCCTGGACGCTCTTAATCTCGATGGCGGCGGCAGCACTGCGCTTTCCCTGCGAACCAGCAAGAAAACGATGGATGTTTCAGGTGCCTGGCCGGTGCCGGATGTGGTGGCGATTCGGTAACCACAGCACTCAGGTGCTTGCCTTTGGTTTGCAGAGCGAAGCACAATCATAACGCTGTTACTTTCGTTATGGAGATTGCGGTGGCTCACCAACAAGATTCTTCGCTTAAAGCCCGATTGATATTATCCGTTCTTTTTACAATCGCAATCACTGGTTGTTGCCTGTATCTGACCTGGATAACTGCCAGTTCTTACGTCCGTTTTCCTTTGCGGTATACAGTGAGCATATTAGAAAGGACGGACGAAGCCATTACGGCTTATCGTCAGAAAAAAGGGCATCTACCTCGTTCACTGGCTGATTTGGAGAATGTTTCTAATATGTGGCGAGTTGAGGGAGGAGTTGGCGATGCCTGGGAGCACCCTCTTGTTTACAGTGTGCAGGGCAATCGATACAAGTTGGTCTCCTATGGCCGGGACGGCAAACCGGGAGGGATTGGGCTTGATGAGGATATATCGAGCACCGCCCTCAAGCGTGTCTCAGCAAAGCTGCCTTTCCTTCAGGTTATTTTCCATCCATCGGCGCAGGAAATGGTCGGGATGAGCTTGCTGTCGGGTTTACTGGCCTTTGTCGTCAGTTTTAAAATAATAAAACCAGATGATCTGAATCGCAATTACCGCCTGGACCTGGTGTTCAAAATGGGAGTCACTTTCTTCGCGACGTTGGTGTTGGCAGCTCTCATCACAATATTACACGTGCCGTCGGGCCATTGAGATATGCACTTTCTCTATCTGCGTGATCCGTTATTTGTGGGTTGCCTGGGCGTGTATTTCATCAATCGATGGGTATTCAAGCCATTCTTTCCGAATAGTTTTTCTCACAATTACTTGAACGACTTAATCTGCATTCCATTCTGGGTGCCGATTATGTTGTGGCTCATGCGCAAAGCCAGGCTGCGAACCGATGATACGCCTCCGCAATGGTATGAAATTCTTCTTCCCTTGATTGTGTGGGCTGTGGTGTTTGAAATTATCGTGCCGGGCTTGAAACCCTTTGAGAGATTAGCCCATGCCGATTTGCTCGATATTTTCTTTTATGTGTTGGGGGCACTGATTGCGGCTTTGTTTTGGGGATGGAGGTATAGGCCGATTTGTCGTTAGCCCTTTTGCTCAGGGCGGTTTTGAAGGCGAGCTTTCACTTCATCCCAGGACGAACCTGCAAATGGATTTTCCAAATAAGATTCCATCCGCGAATCTAATTCCCGGCGTTGAGCGGCAGTCAGAGAAAACGTGTCGATGTTTACATCTGGAGTATCTTGTGAATCGAACTCACTCATAGCGTATACCAATCCCATAAATTAACCACGATAAGCGCTATGGCTTTATCCTTCTGGATCTCCGCTTTTGCGAGAATGACGAACTACCAGGCTAGCGGCTGTCATCAACATCAGGTTACCCGCTATTGTCTGTCGTTAATTGCGAAAACTTGCGACGAAGTTAGCGTAGCCGAAGGCTTTGCGTGCTATGAACACGGGAGAGTAATTCTTCATGTCTTCAAGCCGCAGCCTTTGCTGGCTGCGGCTTGGAAAACAATAATTTACAACTCCCGCTCCATCACAACCACGCCATTCTCCGGTACTTGCACCGGCACGCGGTTTTCCCCATTCTGCCACGCCGGGTTTTCGTTAGCCACTTTACCATCTCCGTCATACACCCACAGGCGGTAGCGGAATTTGCCGTCCCAGCCGAAGTTGCCGTCGTGCAGGGTGATGATACGCTCCTTGCCCAGCATATAGCCGTAATGCAGCTCGATGGGTGTGAAAGGGAAGAGGTGGCGTGAAATGTCGTGATCCTGAGTGATGCCGATAGCCACTGGCAGCACGGCCATGCTCAGCACGCGACGATAGTTCTCCCACTTGGTATAGCCGCTAATGTAGCCGAGTGGTGTGCCGAGATGGCCTTCATAAGTCCAGTAGTCGTTGTGCTGTGATTCCACCATGCGCTGAATGCCGGTGCGCAGCAGGTCTTTGGTTCCGGTAGGACCGTTGCCCAGCAGAACGCCGCCGCGCTTTTGCACGATGTCGATGACCGCCAAACGGTGACCTTCACCTAACAATGCGGTATTGCCGACTTCGCGCTGGATAGTGTAGGTTTGTGGGTCGATGATGGCTGAGTGCCCATCGGCTATGTTGTAGGTGAGCAGGGGAGCATTGTAACCGACGTTCTCCATCTCGTCCCAGTAGATACCGTCGAGCTTCATATCATTGATGTAGCGCCGGGCGGTTTCCAGCATGGCTTTGCCGTAGCTATTATCGAGCGTGGCGACGGTGCTGTAGGTGAGGCTGTAGACGCCACTCCACTCGGTAGAGAGCTGTTGCCCGCTAATGTTGGTGAGCCAACTGTCCTTGAAGCGTTCGTGGCCGCCTTCGGAGGTATCACGTTGTGAATCGTAGTACGCCATCACCTTCAAGCCGGGAACGGCCTGGCGCAGCTTGTCTCCGGCTTCGCGAACGCGGCGGCGGTAGTCGTCCCAGTAGGAATCCATCACGCCGGTGCCAAAACCGATGCGTTTGGGGTCTTTGGTCCGATCGACCCAGCCGCCGCCGATGGTGGCATAGCGAATGCCCTGGCGATTGAGTTTGGCGCGTAATTCATCGAGCGGCATGGCCAGCACAGCGTTGGGATCGAAGCCCCACCACCAGGCTCCCTCAACTGTGAAATTGGAACCCCAATCCGCGCGGACGATATTGATGAAATCGAAATAATTCTGCGAAGCGACCGGGTATACCGACCATTGCAGATGATAAGTTTCGCCGGGGCCAATGCGCAGCATATCGGTGCGCAGGCCCGCAGTGGGAGCCACGTTGTCGGCTCCTTCACGCACAAAGAGCCGCACCTGGTTACGAAACACATCGTCTTCACAAATCATCGCCAGGCTGTGATTGGGCGCGGTGATGTGAACGCTGGGGTTGCCGGGTGAGTGATATTCGCTCAGTGCCGGATCGGTGCTGCCGGCCAGGCGAACCGGAGGATTTTCCAGCCCGGTCAACTCGGTTTCATGCCGCACCATGAGGCCCAGCGGCGCGTTGGTTTTATTGGTGATGGCATCGGATACTTCAATTTTGCGCGATGTGAATTTCACCGTACGATTAATGGAGTATTCCTTGCCCTGTGCGACGACTTGCCCACCGCTTGCATCGCCGTTACTCTGGACACTCCAACCGGGTTGGCTCTTACTATTGACGGCTTGCGTCGCATCCAGCTTATTAAAACCAGCGTTAGGGTAGGAGTAGGCACTGGCAAATTTCCACTCGCGGCCATCCACCGTCACGGAAAAACCACCGCCGGGGAGAATCTGGCCGGTATATTTCGCTGGGCCTCCTGCTCGTTCACCGCGATTAATGAACGGCTTAATGCCCTCACTGGCCGCCATCATCGGGCTGGGTTGAGGCAAGGTTTTGATCGTCAGCTTGTCAATCACCAGGTCGGCGTTCGATTGCCCATAAGTAGCGGCACCCGCGGGAGCGCTGTTGGTGATTTCCAGCCGGTTCTCCGCAGCGGGGTTGGTGAGATCGGTAATATCAAGCACCAGCGTATAAGGGTCGCCTTCATAGAAGGTTTGCTTGCGGCCGCCCTCGAAATCGGGCGCATACAGCACACGCCAACCGGCAGGCGAACCGAACCAGGTGGAGGGCAGGTTGGGTGCAACCGGCGAAACGAAGGCCCGGTTCTTCAAGCGATTGGCGCTGCGCGATTTGGCGGCTTTTACCTCGTGGCCGTTGAGCGTTAGCCGCAGGAAAAATGAAGAGCCTGAGAGAACCTTTGAATCGAGACGGCTGGTCACTTCCAGCAACACGGTTGTGTTTTGCTGGGGCACAGTCCCGAATTCAAAGGCTTTTGTCTGCCCACGAGGGATGCTGGTCTGGTCGGCGATGACGGGAATATCGGCAGCATTGGCATGACCCAGTGCCAGGCAGATTGTAACTAATAACTTCGCAAGCGAGATAAACGGTGTATATTTTTTCATTATGATTAAGGGTTTTCTATAAGGATGGAAGTTAATTGAGGTCCCAGAGTGCGTTGCTTTGGGTGAGCACTCCCGGCATTTTAAACCATTTGGAATGGCCGTCGACAAAACAGATGTTTGTTCCTTCCAGATGAAGTGAACGGGGGATATAGTTAGCGCTATTCCAGGCAATAACATAGGAACCGTAGAGCGGAACTCCACCATCACCCAGCATAACGGTTTCGGAGACGTTTGCGATAGCGGCAAGGCTAACGCCGCCTTTGCTATACGTTACTGCATCGGCATTGAGATACACATAGTTGTAGCCGTAGCTCACGTTATTCATATTCGGCGCAACATTGGTATTGACACCCGTATCGCTGGGGCAGTAGAGCAATTGATTGCTTTTGAGATAGGGCTGAATCAGATGTCCCCACCATTTATCACCTATCGGCGGCGTTAGGGTAAGCAGAGATGGTGGCAGTTTCTCATCGTAATCCTGGGTATATTGCAAAATCGATAGGCCGAGTTGTTTAGTGTTGCTCAGGCAACTGGAGCGACGGGCATTTTCGCGAGCTTTGGCGAACACCGGAAAAAGTATCGCGGCAAGTATTGCGATGATAGCAATTACGACTAATAATTCAATGAGGGTGAACGCATGGCGTTTGGACATGGTTTGCATGTTGTATCGCTCCAAGGATAACGATGGATTTACTACCATATAATCTACCACCGTCAACACGGTTTTAAACCTGATTTAATCGTATGCTTTAAGCATAATTTTTTTTGATTAACGACATTTTTTTCGAAAAGCGACATCAAATTTACTTAAACTTTCTTGAGGAATACATTCGGGTTATTGTGATCTGGCCTTATCGCATCTACAGATGGAATAATAATGTTGAAATCGAAAGTCCCTGAAATACGCCTTTTAGAGCAAATTTTGCAGGATAAGCTCATTCCCTGGTCTCAAAATGCAACTCCGCTTGTGTTATTCGATGCCCCGCCCCGGTCTTCCGTGCCCTTGGATATCCTGGAGCAATCGCGGCCTTTAGAAGAAGTTCAATCTTCTGTGCGCTATCCCTATATCTACCAGTGGAGGCGGGAGCGGTTGAATGCGATTTCAGTGCCTGTCCTTGGCTGTATTTTTGAGGGTGAAGCGGAATATCGCGTCCACGCCCCTGCGGGAGACGATGAACGCGAATGGCTGGTCCCGATCAAGGAAGGCACGCTTTTTACAATTCCTCCCAATATTCCCTTTTCGGATGGCAGCAGGGTTCCCTGGGAACGTCCCACGGCAGCAGCCCCGACAGAATTGTCGGCCTTCGCGCGCGGCATTCTTATCTATCTGCGTCGCGACGGCGTGAGTTGCCGCACTTTCACTTGCGATAAAGGCAAATTGTGGGCACATCCCTATGTTTTTCTCTATCAAATGGAAGTGGTTTTGTTGGGGGAAAAACTCCTGGCGGAGATGCGAACTCTCAATGTGAGTGCGAATCCCATTGCGGCTCTTTACTGGCAGTTGATTCTCCGTTTGCTGCTGCGTTCGGTGACGCACGGTGAATATTCCAAGTTGAAATCTAAAATTGATACTTCGCAACTAATAGGGCAACATGAAATACTGCGGCATCCTCATCCTGCGAGAATCGTTGACGTGATGAATGAATATATTCAGGCACACATCAGCGATCCGCAACTCTCGGGTCAAACAGTGGCACAGTATGCCGGTTTGTCGGAACGGCACCTTAATCGACTTTTTCAGGCAGAAAGCGGTTTGTCGATTTTCCAGTCGATTCAGCGCCAGCGCGATGAAAAATCGTGCGACCTTCTCATTCATAGCGGTAGATCTGTGGGAGATGTAGCGGCTCATTGTGGCTTCAAGCGGTTATCGGCGTTTAGTGTATGGTTCTCGAAATTGCATGGCTGCACGCCCAGCGAATATCGGTCTCAGCAGGATAGGCGGGTGCGTAATAAATAATATCCAACCGGGAAATTGTCTTTAATTTTGCGATGCTCTTTTTTAACACAAAGGGCACAAAGGATTCACAAAGAAGAAGAATAATTGTTGTGCCCTTTGTGTTGAAAAGAAAGTGTTAAGGACGATCTACTATTTGCCGTTCCATAACAACCACACCGTTTTCGGGGACTTGGATGGCAACGCGATTCTCGCCATCTTGCCAGGCCGGGTTTTCGCTTGTAGCTTTACCTGCTCCATTATACACCCACAGGCGATAGCGGAATTTGCCGTCCCAGCCATAGTTGCCGTCGTGCAGGGTGATGATGCGTTCCTGGCCCAGAAGATAGCCGTAGTGCAACTCAATGGGCGTGAAAGGAAACATGTGCCGCAGCAGGTCGTGGCTCTGATGGATACCAATGGTAACGGGCAGGGCGGCCATGCTCAGGTTACGACGATAATGTTCCCACGAGGTGTAGCTGCCGATGAAACCGAGCGGCGAGCCGAGGTGGCCTTCATACATCCAGTAGTCGTTATGAATCGATTCCACCATGCGTTGCACGCCGGTGCGCAGTAGCCGCTTGGTTCCCGCCGGGCTATTACCCAGCAGAATACCGCCGCGTTTTTGAACCATGTCAATTACAGCCAGGCGGTGTGCTTCGCCCAGCAGCGCGGTGTTGCCGACCTCGCGCTGAATGGTGTAGGTTTGAGGGTCGATAATAGCGGTGTGGCCGTCTGGCTCGTTGTGGGTGATGAGCGGTGCGCTGTAGCCGACATTTTCCATCTCATCCCAGTAGATGCCGTCCAGCTTCATTTCATCCAGATAGCGCCGGGCGGTTTCGAGCATGGCTTTGCCGTAGCTGTTTTCCAGGGTGGCGAACACGCTGTAGGTGAGGCTGAATTGCCCGCTCCATTCGGTAGAAAGCTGCTGGCCCTGTGCATCGGTGAGCCAGCTATCCCGGAACTTCTCCTTGCCGCCTTCGGTGGTGTCGCGCAGTGAGTCGTAATAGGCCAGCACTTTGAAGCCGGGTACGGCCTGACGTAGCTTGTCTCCGGCTTGGCGGACACGGTGGCGATAATCGTCCCAGTAGGAATCCATCACACCGGCACCGAAACCGATACGCTTGCGATCTTTGGTCTTATCGACCCAGCCGCCACCGATAGTGCCGAAGCGGATACCGAGGCGATTGAGACGTTCGCGTAGCTCTTCAATGGGCATGGCCAGCACATAATCCGGCTCGAAGCCCCACCAGCAGGCACCTTCGATGGTAAAATTCGCGCCCCAATCCTGGCGCACCAGGTTGATGAAATCGAAGTAGTCTTGCGAAGCGACCGGATACACCGACCATTGCAACTCGTAGGTCTCGCCTGAAGCCAATCGCAACGAGTCGGTGCGCAATCCCGCAATCGGTGCGACACCATTGCTGCCTTCGCGCACGAAGAGCCGCACCTGATTGCGAAACACATCATCCTCGCAAAGCATGGCGAGGGTGTGGTCGGGAGCCGTAATATGAACGCTGGGGTTGCCGGGCGAGTGATATTCGCTAAGCGATGGATCGGTGCTTCCAGCCAACCGTACCGGCGGGTTTTCCAGGCCGCTTAATTCGGTTTCGTGGCGCACCATGAGGCCCAGAGGGGCATTGGTTTTGTTGGTGATGGCATCGGAAATTTCGATTTTGCGTGGCGTGAATTTCACACTGCGCTTGATGGAATATTCCTTGCCTTGCGCTGTGACCTGCCCCTCGTTAACATCGACTTTCCAACCGGGTTGGCCAGTGGCGCTCACATTTTGTGAGGCATCCAGTTTGTTAAATCCGGCGTTAGGGTAGGAGAAGGCGCTGGCGAATTTCCATTCACGGTTGCCCACCGTTACCGAAAAACCGCCACCGGGTAGCAACTGTCCTTTGTATTTAGCCGGGCCGCCCGCGCGTTCACCACGGTTGATGAATGGCTTGATATTCTGCTCCGCCGACATCATCGGGCTGGGTTGGGGCAGGGTTTTAATGGTCAGTTTGTCGATGACCAGATCGGCCTCGGTGAAGCTATGTGTGGTGACGCTGTTTTCCGCCGTATTGGTAATTTCCAACCGGTTTTCCGACATGGGGTTGGTGAGGTCGGTGATATCGAGTACCAGCGTATAGGGATCGCCTTCGTAAAAAGTTTGTTGACGGGCGGCTTCAAAGTTGGGCGCATAAAGCACACGCCAGCCATCGGGCGAGCCGAACCACGGAGCGGGCACGTCGGGCACCACAGGCGAGACGAAAGCCCGATTTTTCAGGCGAACGGCATTGCGCGATTTGGCGGCATTCACTTCACGGCCATTGAGAACCAGCCTGAGAAAGAAAGAAGAGCCAGCCAGCTCGCGTGAATCGAGCCGGCTGGTGACTTCGAGCAGCACCGTGGTGTTTTGTTGGGGCACGGTGCCGAACTCGAAGGTTTGTGTTTTCCCGCGTGCGATGGTGGTCTGGTTGGCGATGACCGGGATTTCGTCGGCGGAAAGGATGCTGGCATTTCCTGCGAATAAGCCGATAACAACGAAGAAGTAAAGGAAAGACTTATACATTAAAAAGAGTTGATTAAGAGTTAGCAGGATTCCAGGCACCGTAGAGCTGCGGAGCTACTTTCTTGGCTTCTTGAACCACCACAGAGCTTCTGAGCCATTTTGCGTGTCCATCGGCGAAGGCCATGTTGACACCGCCGAAGTGCCGGCCTTTCTGACAATCTGAATTCTGATAAGAATCTGCCGCCGAGCATACCGTGGTTCCCACGTCGCCTGCGCCCGGTAGGTATTGATTACTTGTTGAGGTTGCGGTGACGGCCTGAGCCCATGCGGCCATGGAATAAACCCCGGCATCCATCAGCATATAGGTATTTGCGGAGGCTTGAACTTGTGACATAGCAACTGGAGGAGTCGTGCCCTGGCCGTCGGGCATCAGGCTTAGATTTGCACCGTAATGCCCTTGTAAAGGGTTGCGACTATAGCGTGCATCGCCATTAGGGCAAACATTCACTTGAATACTCTTGTGGTAGGGGTAGAGGACCTGGTTCCATGCCCAGCGGTTAGTGAACCATACTCCTCCAGGAGTATTGGCATCGGTGGGAATTACAGTGAGTGCATAAGGATACTTTTCATCGTAATCTTGTATGTACTGCATCACTGCCAATCCCATTTGCTTTAAGTTGCTCAGGCAGGATGTGCGGCGTGCGTTTTCTCGCGCTCGGGCAAAAACCGGAAATAAAATGGCAGCGAGAATAGCTATGATAGCTATAACGACAAGTAATTCGATGAGGGTGAATCCCGATGATTTGGTAGTGCGTGGCATGTTTTAGCTCCAGTTTGAATTGGGGTGACGAACGCTTTTTGCTTACAGTATTATTTACCACCCGCATCAGCCGTTTAAACCTTTTTTGTACCCCCTTATTTAAAGCATTACTTTTTGTAAAAAGACATTATTTACAAAAAGTGGACAATTGACTGGCTGCGCTCAAATAATAAAGAGTGATTCTCATCCCGAGAATCACTCTTTTGTGTGCGGCGTAATGAATAGTTACGGGATTAAGGATTCGCTGGGTTCCAGGCACCGTATAGCGGACTTGCTTTATCAGCTTCTCGCACTACGACTTCCGTTTTGAGCCATTTTGCATGTCCATCGGCAAAGGCTACGTTCAAGCCGTTAAAGTGTCGTCCGTTTTCGCAATCGCTATCATAGAAGGAGTCGGCAGCCGTACAAGCGCGTTTACCGATAGCGCCCACGCCCGGGAGATACTGGTTTCCCGTGCTGGCGGCCGTGCTGCTCACCTGTCCGGTCGAACCCATGCCCAAACCGTAGACGCCGGCATCCATAACCATATATGTGGAAGCGACGGCGTTGACAGCGGAAATCTTTATTGGGTTTGGAGTGGAAGTATGGGCGTAAGGCATCAGCAAGAGATTTGCGCCGTAATGTCCTTGAAAAGGCCGAGAGGTCGTAGCGCCGTATCCCGACGGACAGACAAATGCCTGAAAGCTTTTATGATAGGGAAAAATCGTTTGCGGCCAACACCATGCATTAGCTGGTGAACTGAACCACGCACCTCCAGGCATATCTGTCGTCGGTCCCAATGTCAGTGCATAAGGGTAACCCTCATCATAGTCCTGTGTATATTGCATCACAGCCAATCCGATCTGCTTCAGATTACTCAAACACGATGTCCGCCTTGCATTCTCTCTGGCCCTGGCAAAAACCGGGAAGAGGATTGCAGCGAGGATAGCTATAATAGCAATGACGACCAAAAGCTCGATGAGAGTGAATGCCTTCCTTTTTCCAGCATTTTGCATGGTGTCGCTCCCTGATAATTTAAAAATGAGGAAAACTGCTTCTCTCAAGAATGTACCACCATTTCACTATCTTTAAACACATTTTAGAGAGGCATTTGGTAAAATAAATTTGCGAAATAGAGACATAATTTACAAAAAAATACAATAAATGTTCGCAGCATGCGAAAGAAACACAGAACATCTGCGTTATCCTTAACGCTACTCTTCTGCGTGGGCTGTACTTATGCTCAAATCAAAACCCCCTGAAATTCGCCTTCTGGAGCAAATTCTCCAGGACAAACTGGTGCCTTGGACGCAGAACGGAGCACCGCTGGTTCTCTTCGATGCCGCGCCGCGCGCCTCGGTGCCGATCGATATTCAACAGCAAAGCAGGCCACTTGGCCCAACACGCTCGTCGTTTCGGTATCCCTATATTTCGCGCTGGAAGCGGGAACGGCTCAATGCGATTTCCGTGACGGTGTTGGGCTGCATTTTTGAAGGTGAGGCCGAATATCGCGTGCATGCTCCCCCCGGCGAGGATGAGCGCGAATGGCTGGTGCCGGTGAAGGAAGGCACGCTTTTTACCATTGCGCCCAATATTCCGTTTTCCGACGGCAGCAAGGTATCGTGGGAACGGCCTACCGAGGCCGCCCCAACGGCTTTCTCGGCATTTTGCCGAGGGATTCTCATTTACCTGCGCCGCGATGGTGTAAGCTGTCGCACCTTTACCTGCGATAAAGGCAAGTTGTGGGTACACCCTTATGTTTTTCTCTATCAGATGGAAGTGGGGTTGTTGGGAGAAAAGCTGTTGGCGGAATTGCGCACTATGAACGGCACTGCCAGCCCGATTGCCTCTCTTTACTGGCAACTGATTTTGCGGCTCTTGATGCGATCGATTGCGCGGGGCGAGTATTCGGAATTGAAAACGAAAATCGATACGCCGCAATTAGTGGGGCATCATGAGATGCTGCAACGCTTGCATCCCGAACACATTGTAGACGTGATGAATGAATACATTCAGGCGCATTTGAGCAATCCGCAGCTTTCGGCGCAGACAGTGGCCCAATACGCCGGGCTGTCCGAGCGGCATTTGAACCGCCTCTTTTTAGCGGAGACCGGACTGTCGGTTTTCCAGTCGATTCAGCGCCAGCGCGACGAGAAATCGTGCGACCTTTTGATTCACAGTGGAATTTCCGTGGGAGAAGTCGCCAATTACTGTGGATTCAAGCGACTGTCGGCGTTTAGTGCCTGGTTTTCAAAGATTCACGGCTGCACGCCCAGTGCTTACCGCGCTGAGCAAATCAGGAGTGTCCGTAATAAATAAGCAATGTCTGTATTTTATAAAAAAGTTCTGAAAATTTTCTGAACGCCCCGGTAATTTTTGCGCGGATATTCGGTTAACCTTTAAGCAGTCGGCGATTACTTCTTTTTCGATCGACATGAGCGGTTAGTAGTTGTAGTCGCAATCATTTAATCAGATACACCGTTTTAAAGGAAAACCGATGAGCTTTTTGAGTTCCCTGCGCACTGGACTTGCCATTGTCGTGCTGGCTTGTGCTGGTAACAGCAGCTTTGCCGCTCCTGTGGAAGTGCCTAATGCCGGTTTTGAAAACGGGCAGGTGGGGTGGACCATTGCTAATGGTGATGGCGGGCAGCATCGCAGCGCGATTGAAACCGGCACGGTGTTTGAAGGTAAAAATGCCCTGCGCCTGGAAAAAACGGTGCCGGGTGGATTCGTGCAGTTGCAAACGCCGTTCATTCCAATACAGCCAGAGACTGCCTACAGTGCCGGTATTCGCCTCAACACTTTGCCGTTTACGGCTCAAAATCCTTCGGCGGCCAATGTCTACTTCATGGTGAGCCAGTTCAAACCGGGCAGCGACGCGATGGATTTGCCCAACCAGTTCGGCCCGGCGCGCCCGTTCTATTCTTCCAATAAGCAATGGGAAGAGCTGAAGATGAATTTTGCCACCCGCACCGGCGTCGATCGGGTGCGTATCAGTTTGATCGTGGCCCTGGACGTGGCCAATCTTCTGATTGACGATCTTAAGCTCGAGGCACAGGGGAAGGGCGAATATAAACCGCGTCATGAACCGCCCACCCCCGAAAAGTTGTTGTCGCAGGAAGAAGCGGCCAAAATTTTAGCTGGCCGCCCGCGTGCCACTGCGCAGGTGAAGCAGGTCGGTTCGCGCCCCCGTTTATTTCTTGACGGCAAGGAGAGCTTTCCCGCATTTCACCTGGCTAACGCCTGGCGGGGCAACAATTCGCAATACGGCGATTTCAGCAAGGCTGGAGTCAATGTGCATATCGTTCCCTACATCCTGGGACGGGGTGTCTACGGCAATTTCGGTGTTTGGTCGGGCAAAGGTCAAACCGATTTTTCAGAGCTCGATGCCATCTTGTGGCGAGTGTTGCGCGCCGATCCCAACGGCTACGTCATGTTCTATTTGGTCACCGACCCGTATCCGGCCTGGGCGCAGGAAAACCCCGATGCGGTTCTCACCGATCAGAACGGCAACAAGGCCATCGTCGACATGCACTTCTTGCGCTGGGATAAGAACCCGCCTAAAGAGATTCCCGGCAAAACCTATGTCGAGCGTTACGGCCATTCGTTCGTCTCCCAGCAGTTGCGCCGCGATACCGGCGAAGTGCTGCGGCAGTTCGAGCAGCACGTCCAGCAGAGCGTGCCGGGCAAGGCTGTCATCGGCTACCACGTCATCGGCGGCAACGACGGGCAGATGTTCCAGTGGGACGATTTCGGCGGTAGCGTCGATCATTACAGCGACTACAGCGTGGCATCCCTGGAATCGTTTCGCGGCTGGCTCAAGACGCATTACGGCACCGTGGCCGCGCTGCAAAAAGCCTGGGCGCGCAAGGATGTAACTTTTGAAAATGCCGTCATTCCTTCAGCCGAGCGCAGGGCTACCACGCGCCTCTTCCTCGATCAGGCCGCTGACCAGGATATCGTCGATCTCAACCGCTTCCGCAGCGAGGGCATCGTCGATACCCTGAACGGCTATGCGCAGGTGCTGCGCGGCGCACGTTCAACGCCCATGCTTTTAGGCACCTACTATGCCGGGCCGGGAACGCGGGTCAAAAGCCATCAGGCGACCGGTTATCTATTGGAAAAAGGGCTTTATAATTATGTGACTTCGGTGCTTACCTACGGCGATATTCGCTGGCCGCAGGGGCCAGGAAAGGCGCATCAGGCGTGGTCATCGCTATTATTGCACAATACGTTTGGCCTTTCGGAAGAAGATTTTCGTTCCTGGAAAACCAACCCCAGCACGCCGCAGACCGATTACAATGTAGGCCGCGTTGAAACCGCGCAAGAGAGCAACGCCATGATTCGCCGCGACACCGGCCACATGTTGGCGGTGGGGCAGGGGGCGTGGTGGTACGACATGAGTGGCGGTTGGTTTAACGATCCCACCATCATGCGTGCGGTGGAAGAATCGACACAAGGCTACCGGAGCGATTTGAAGGATAACGAATTGCCGCGCGCCGAAGTGGCGGTGTTCGTGGATGAAAAAGCCTGGAATCACCTGGCATCCAACGATGTCCCAACGCTGGTTCATAATAGTATCAACCAGCAGATAGTGGAACTGAATTCTTCCGGCGTGCCCTATCACATCTACTTGCAGGAAGATGTCGCCAATGCAAAGTTGCCGGAATACAAGTTGTATCTGTTCTTGAACGCCTATCATCTCGAACCCAAAGAGTGGAGTGCGATTCAGAAATTGCGCCGGGGCAACAAGACACTGGCTTTTGTCCATGCTCCCGGTGTTGCCAGTAAAGATCTCTTGGGAGTAACCGACAACGCGCAGGCTGTGGCGAAAGTGACGGGTATCGCGGTGCAAGATCAGGGTAAGCAAGCTCTGCAATTGCAGGTAATTCCCGGGAATGGTGTTTACGATGCCGCCGTCATTAATGCAGCAGGTGTTAACCTACCTGCATTTGCCGTTAACGCAGCCGGAACCAAACCCATTGCACGCTATGCCAACGGGCAAACGGCCGTTGCCATTAAAGACTTCGGCAATTGGAAAAGCGTGTTCTTTGGCGGGGTGGGGATGAACAAATTCTTCCTCAACACACTGGCACGCCAGGCCGGGGCGTGGGTAGCGGCACCTGCCGGTAATGCGGTCTATGCCAGCCAGCATTTTCTGACCATTCATGCCATGTATCCCGGTCAAAAGCAGGTGCGTTTACTTGAACCGGCCAAAGTCATTGATATGGCTGGCGGCAAGGTGCTGGCGGAGAAAACTGCCTCGCTCACCCTCGATATGAAACGCGGTGAAACCCGCTGGTTTCGTTTGGAAAAACCCTGAAAACTTTTAATTCAACATTTACTTATTGAGATAACTCTGGAGAAAACAATGAAGACACGTTTAGCAGTAATTGGTTGTGGTGGTATGTCGCGCTCGCACGCTTTGCGGTTCAATGTCTTGAGCGACCGCCTCGATGTGGTAGCAACAGTCGATATCGACGAAGCCAAGGCACGTAGCGCCGCCGAGCATGTGGGCGCGTCCATCGTAGCGACCGATTTTCGCGAAGTTTTGCCCGAAGTCGATGCTGTGCTGATTGCACTGCCGCACCACTTGCATCACCCGGTGGGTATGGAATGCCTCAAGGCCGGCAAGCATGTGCTGATGGAAAAGCCGCTGGGCAACACCGAAGAAGAATGCCTCGAACTCATCGCAGCAGCCGAGGAAAGCGGCACCACCCTGATGGTGGCCTACTGCATGCGCTTCCATCCGCTGGTGGAGAAGATGAAGGAGATCATCGACAACAAGACTTACGGCAATCCGTTCCAGATTTCGATTTGGACCGAACAGTTCACCAAGTTCCCCGAAGGCAGTTGGGCACACAGCGCTGCCACACTGGGCGGTGGACAGTTCTTTAGCCACGGCTGCCACTATGTCGATTTGTTGTTGTGGTTTTTGGGCGAGCCGATTCGCGGCACGCATCTGGGCACCAACACCGGCACGCCGTGGATGGAAAAAGAAGGCACCAGCCATGTCAGCATGGAGTTTGAAGGCGGCGTATTGGGTTATCACGCCGGCACCTGGGGCGCTCGTGGCACAAAACTGCGCAACTCGATGCACATCCATACCGATAAGGGCATGATTGAATTCACCGGCGACCGTGGCGACCTGGTGTTCCACCGTGGTGCCCGTGAAGATGAACCGGGCGGAGAAGAGATCATCGCTAGTGTGGAAGGCGGCAAGCATCTGGAGCGCGAAATGGAGCACTTCCTCGATTGCATCGCCAGTGGAGAAACGCCGCGCACCAACGCGCAGGACAGTGTGCAGGGCTTGCGCGTGGTCTGGAAGCTCTACGAGGCTGAAGAGAATAATGTCGTGGCCGATTTGCGCGGATTGGGGCTGAAAACGCCGGAGTTGGCAACAGCATAATCAAACTGCAGGGGGAAGAGTTATCTTCCCCCTGCAACGTGTTGCTATACTCGCTTTCCTATCCTAAGGAGGCGTGTTGTGTCGAGTCACAATCCAACCGCGTCGGGCGATCACCGCGCGGCATCGCAGTTTGCCATTGAATCTGTTCCTGAAATTAAAATTCCGCCCCGTGTATTGATGGGTGCCGGACCTTCGGCGTCGTACCCCGAGGCGCTCCGAGCTATGGGGGCCAACACGCTTGGCCACCTCGACCCCGAATTCGTTGAAATCATGTCGAACGTCGGTGCCATGCTGCGCCGCGTTTTTAAAACCCAGAACGCTATCACCGGTGCCATCACCGGCAGCGGCACTTCGGGCATGGAAGCCGGGCTTTGCAACCTCATCGAGCCGGGCGATGAAGTGCTGGTGTGCGTGGCAGGCTACTTTGCCAACCGCATGCGCCAGATGGCCGAGCGTATGGGTGCTAAGGTCAAGGTCATCGAGCGCCCCTGGGGCACGGTTTTCACCACCGATGAAGTGAAGGCGGCCCTGGATGAAATGAGTGCGCCCAAGGTCGTGGCCGTGGTGCATGCAGAAACTTCCACCGGAGTTCTGCAGCCGATTCAAGAAATTATTCAATTAGCCCATGAGCGCGGCGCATTGGTCGTGGCCGATGCCGTGACCAGCCTGGGCGGCTGCCCGCTGCTTGTGGACGAATGGGAACTGGACGTGTGCTTTTCCGGCACACAGAAATGTATCGGTTCGCCTCCGGGCCTGGCACCGATTACTTTCAGCCAGCGCGCGATGGATCGTGTCCATGCCCGCAAAACGCCGGTGCAGTCGTGGTATTTCGATATGAGCCTGGTCGAGACCTACTGGAGCGATTCCGGTGGCGGCCGTGCCTATCACCACACTGCGCCTTCCAACGCTTTGTTCGGTCTGCATGAAGCACTCCGCATGGCATTGCTGGAAGGGTTGGAGAATCGCTGGGCGCGCCATGAACTGCACTCCAAGGCATTGATGGCTGGTCTGGAAAATCTCGGGTTGGAACCGTTTGCTCAAGAAGGACATCGCCTCTGGCAGCTCAATGCCGTCAAAGTGCCCGAAGGCATCGACGACCAGGCGGTGCGTACCCGTTTGCTGCGCGACTTCAACATGGAAATCAGCGGTGGTTTCGGCCCCGTGCAGGGTAAAATCTGGCGTATTGGCGTCATGGGCTACTCGGCCCAGCGTGCCAACATTCGTTTGTTGCTTTCGGCGCTGGAAGATATTCTCGAAGACTTTGGTCATCCGGTGGAGCGCGGCGGTGCCACTTCGGCGGCGCAGGATGTGTATGAAGCGCACGAGGCGCAGTTACAGATTTCGCAGCAAGAGCGCGAGCGTAATAGTGGCATGGGCGAAACCATCGGTGCCGAGAGCGTGGCCCGTGGCATTGCGAAAGAAAATTAAATAATAACCGTAAAAAAGCGCGAAATTCATAAAATAGGCAAAAAATTATTTGTGGGTTTCGTGCCTTTTTGTGGCCTAATAAGAAACATGAAGAGTACGAATGAAGTCGTGAAGGGTTGTGGTTTTCACCACGTGGCCGTGCGCACGCCCGACTGGGATGCCAGCTTGAAATTTTGGTGTGAAGGTTTGGGGTTTGTGCCCAAGTTGGAGTGGGGCGCGGCTCCCTCGCGGGCTTGCCTGCTTGATACCGGCGACGGCAACTACCTGGAATTGTTTGAGCGCGAGCCGCTGGAAAATACCGACGCCACGGCACCGATTCTGCATTTCTGCTTCCGGGCCGATGATGTCGATGCGGCCACAGAGCGGGCGCGTGAGGCCGGAGCTGTTGTTACAACCGAGCCTTTCGATCCCCCGGTTTTCGCCGAGAAAGGCCACAAAGTTCGTATCGCTTTCGTGAAGGGACCTGGTGGGGAACTTTGCGAGTTTTTCCAAAGCGATATACTTTGAGCCGCAATTTAGAGACGAAAACCAAAAAGTCACAAAATCAAATTTTGTAAGGAGAAATTATGGAAGGCTACTGCATGAAGTGCAAAGCAAAAAAAGAAATGAAGGATGTTCAGGCTGTTACGATGAAGAACGGCAAGCCGGCTAACCAGGGCGTTTGTCCTGACTGCGGCACCAAGATCTTCAAGATCGGCGCTGCAAAATAGTCACATTAGTCATTGGTTCATAGTCACTGGATGTCGTCTGATTCAAACTAACATGCAGTGACTATGAACTGAGGACAACCTATGAGATTTCGCACTTTCCCGAACACAGACATCACTGTCAGCGAAGTAGGCTTTGGCGTCTGGACAGTTGCTACCACATGGTGGGGCAAGAAAACCGATGAAGAAGCGATTGCGATGCTGCGTGCCGCACGCGATTTGGGCATCACCTTCTTCGATACCGCCGATACCTATGGCGATGGACGCGGCGAACTCCTTTTGCAGGAAGCCTTCGGCAAGAACCCCGAAGGTGTGGTCTATGCCACCAAGTTCGGCTACGACATTTATTCCCAGTCGCCCGAAGCACGCCGTGGACAGAGTGAATTGCCGCACCGCCTCGATCCCGAATTCATCCGCTTTGCCTGTGAGCAGAGCTTGCAACGCCTGGGCGTCGATTCTATTCCGATCTGGCAGTTGCACAATGCGCGTTTTGACGCCATTGCCAACGACGAACTGTTCGAAACGCTCGAAGAGCTGAAAGCCGAAGGTAAAATCCAGCATTATGGCGTGGCTCTTGGCCCGGCCAACGGCTGGCTTTACGAAGGGCTGGCTGCTTTGCGCCAGCGCGATATTAACTCGCTGCAAATCATCAATAACATCCTTGAACAGTATGGCAGCGGTTTCTATGAGGATGCCCGCGAGCAGAATATTGGCCTGATGGTGCGTGTGCCGCATTCTTCCGGCTTGCTTGAAGGCAAATACACCAAGGACACGGTCTTCCCACCCGGTGATCATCGCCGCCACCGTCCGCATTCCTGGCTCATCAACGGCTTGCAGAAGCTCGAATCCCTGAAATTCCTCACCGAAGGCCGCGACATGGCGCTGGGCCAGGCCGCTATTAAGTGGCTGTTAGCTGAACCGAGCGTGATTACCGTTCTGCCCAACATCTACGACATGGAGCAGTTGGAAGAGTTCGCCGCTGCGCCTGATAAGGCCGACCTCACACAGGAAGATTTGGACCGTTTGGTTGAACTGGAAAAAATTAACTTCGGCGTGGAAGAAGAGCCGATGAAGTTCAAAGGTGAGCCGCAGGAGTTGGTAGAGAATTGGGAGCGATCCCGGGTTGCAGCAACGGCCTGAGTTTTTCTCAGGTCGTTTCTATCTGTGATTTTTGTAGCTCGACGGTGCGCACCTTTACGGAGTTTCGATGGGGCGAAAATAGCCTAAGACACTCTGGTTGTTGCGAACACAAATTTGTATGTGATTCGCTTCTCGCACACCGGCATTAGGGTAAATGGAACTACCTTCCCAAAATAAGCCGCGAACCGTGTCATAGCTTGTTTGCCCCGCGTCTTCGCGGATTCTGTGAAGCATGTTGAAGACTGCACAATCGAGTCGCCGAGCTCTTAACTCCTTTCCATTGGAAGGGAGTTTTTGGTTATTGAAGCGAAGTACTTTCTTTAATTGTCTATACGATTCCTGAACCTGGGCTATAGCACTATTATCGGCTAAGTCCAGGCAGTGGCCCGGATTGATAATCGCTCCTAAAACGAATGGTTCTTGGATATCGCCCTGAGAGTTCCGACCGCCTTCGAGCCTTTCCTGAGCAAATAGCAGTGCGCGAGCAGGATTGCCTTCCCAGAAATAGATTCCGGTGCCCAACCAGTCGTAGTCATTTTTACTGGGGATTAAATGTTGAACGTTTCCTTGGAGAATTGCTTCGCCAATTTTCTTATCACAACCGTGAAACCCTAAAATAGAGCCTGGCTGAAACTCGTAATTCACCCAGGGATGTAAGGGTGAATTTTCCATTTAGGAATGAGCTTTCGGTGATGTTTGGTGTCTGGGCTTTGGTTTTTTACGTGTCGTTGTAGTTGGACCGGCTGGCTTTTGCTGAGGAGGAGAGGGAGTGTGTTCGGGAATACCGATGTCACGCAAAATCTGCCGTGCGTATTCATTATCTTTTCGAGCCCGTTCTACAACACTCTTTGCTGCTTGTTTGAAGTGTGCCAAATCTTCGGCTTTCTCACGTTCCGTTAAAAACATTTATGCCTCCCTACAGAGGCCAGTTTACCTTACTATGAAGGTATTAAGTGTTGTCGGGAGATAAAAGTTACGACAACCAGACAAGATCATGTTGCAAGTTTAATAAAATTGATTTCCAGACACTTCCTTCTGGGAATTTTTATTACCTTGCGTCCGCAAATACTCAATCAACGCATCGCGCGTCGTAGGCGCTTCGGGATCATCGGTGAGAATCACCGTGCCATCCTGCCCCAGAAAATCATCTTGAATGAGATAAGCGGCTCCGGCCACTGTGTAAACCGCGTTGTCTTTCAGTTCTTCCCCGCTGAGGCTTAAAGGCTTTTGTGCCACGTCAATTCCCGAGACCTGGGCCTTGTGGGCGGTGGCAGTAAAAGCCGTTTCGCAAAAAGTGCGCAGCATGCGGCCGGTGACGCGGGCGGTGACGATATGTTGGCGGGTGTAGCCGCCGATGGCACTGAGCGCATCACTCACACGAACCGCTCCGGCGGGTAAGCCTTTGGCGACAGCACCGCTGGGCACCAGGGCCACATCGACACTGAATTTGGCGCGCACGGCATCGGCTAACAGGCGGCCCATTTCGCTTTGTTCTTCCTTGGGTTTACCAATGGGAAGAGCTGTGGTGCGCGTGGTGAGTATTTCGTCGCGCCTTTTTTGCATGGTTGTGGCGTAGGGGAGATAGGCTTCCCGCACCGCCGGGTCGTGAGGCGTTTCCGCGTTGACGTCGATCAAAGGAGCGTTGGGATAAGTTTTTCCCAGTGGCGCTTCCACTCCGTTGTGACCCCACCAAGCATTGTTTTGCCCGTTGATTTTCACCTGCACACGGCCGTTATCCAAGCGCTGAAGCAGAACGTCGGCGCGTCCCAATGCCCGGCAGAAGTAGCCGGTTTGCATAATCAGCGTGCCGTTGACCCATTTCTGGTCGGGAATGCGGTTGTGGGAGTGCCCGCCCAGAATAATATCGACACCCGGAACGTTTTCGGCTAATGCCCGATCGGACAGATAACCGAGATGGCTGAGAAAAACCACCAGGTCGGCGCGTTCCTGGGTTCTCAGGTGTGGCACCAATTCACGGGCCGTGGCAACCGGGTCGGCGAAGCGAATGCCTTCTAATGTGCGGGGAAATTGGATTTTAACGGTATCGACGGTGGTAAGGCCGAAGATGGCGATGCGCATGCCATCGATTTCACGCATGATATACGGCTTGAGGCTGTGCCAGGGCTTGCCGGTTTGTTCATCAACAATGTTGGCCGAAAGGATGGGGAAATTGGCTCTTCCCAGTGCCTGTCTGGTGATGCGTTGGCCGAAATCGAATTCGTGGTTGCCAGCGGTGGCAACGTCGTATTGCAGGGCGTTCATAGCATCGATCATCGGCTGGCCGGCAAACGCTCGTTCTTCGGGGGTGCCGTGGATAAGGTCTCCGGCATCCAGCAGCAGCACATTGGGCATCTCCTGCCGAATCTGCCGCACCAGGGTGGCGATTCGCGTCAGGCCATAGGCTTCTTCAGGGAGGTAGACACGGCCGTGGGGATCGTTGGTGTGTAGCAGGGTCAGCACCGTCGATTGTTTGACGGGTTCGGCGGTCGTATCGGCGAAGAGGCTATGTCCCTTGATGAACGGAGCGGTGAGGCCCCCCAACAAGGCGGCACGGCAGAAACGGCGGCGGGAGATGCTCATAAGAAGACTTTGAGGTTGTTCGGCTTATTGCGGCTGGGTATAAATCTGGCGAGCCGTGTAGGCACCCATAATGGTAAGATCGGGCGTGGGTGTGCCGTTGGTTTCAAATGGCGGGTCCTTATACCATTTGGCATGACCATCGGTGAAGAGCCAGTGGCGGCCTTCGAAGTGGCGGCGTCCACCGCGCCAGCGTGTGCGGTTGCCAACTGTAGCATTGGCATTGAGATAACCGGGATAAGTGTACCAGCCGCCATTGCCGTTATCGGGATTGGTGGCATATTCCGTCATAATCCAAACGTTGGCAGGTTCGGCGATTTCTACGAGTGAACGGCCACGCTGGGTCTGGTCGGCGTCAACTACAACCCCGTCGGCGCGGCGCGTGTAGGCATATGTATGAGAAAGGAAGTAGTTGGTGGCGTAGGACATCGGAAAAATCTTGGCTACAGCCTGATGGAACGCCTGGGTATTGCTATAGGCGGGAAGGGTATCGGCACCCGGAACATTGGCAGCGCGGAACATGTCGACCACGCCGGAGCGATCGATGGAAGCATTTTGCATCAGAGGGTCGCTGGGACAGCCGAAGAGCTGATAATTCTTGGCATAGGGCTGCACTGCAAGGTGAAAAGGAAGCACGCCCATGTAGAGTTGGCCCAGGGCGGTATTACCTGCATTACGGAACACGCCGCCCAGGCCGGGTTCGGGCAGGCGTTCATCATAATCTTGTGTGTACATCAACATGGCGGTGCCGATTTGTTTGATGTTCGACAGGCAACTGGCAGCGCGGGCACGTTCTCGTGCCTGGCTAAATACCGGGAAAAGAATTGCTGCCAGGATTGATATGATAGCAATAACGACAAGTAGTTCGATAAGCGTAAATCCACGCTTAGGACGGGGGGAGCAGGGAGTTTGCATAGTATATCCTTGCGCTGCGGGAGATTCGTCGCTCAACCGCCAGGCACGAGGAGTATTGTAGAAAGCAAAGCTTAAGCCCATGACAAATGAAGTTTAAGAAAAGTTAAATTATGCTTTACCGATACAGTTTTCCTCTAATACCAATCCCGGATATTAAGTTCCTATTCTGTATAAGAGAGACCATCTCCTCTTCAGTCCGTCATCCTCGCGAACGCGGGGATCCAGAAGGTAGGGTTTTCCAGGCACGGCGGGTTGAAAATAAGCATAAATCCCATCAGATAAACAAAAAGCTGTGTACTGGATCCCCGCGTTCGCGAGGATGACGGACTCAAAAGCTAACCGTTGACTTCAAAAATTC
>Ga0209369_1000202_pt1 | contig 123998 bp, 114 predicted proteins | sample EBPBio142010_DNA_FD_185865 | JGI IMG/M metagenome (GOLD analysis project Ga0209369, IMG submission 185865) | Wastewater treatment Type I Accumulibacter community from EBPR Bioreactor in Madison, WI, USA - Reactor 1_10/4/2010_ DNA (SPAdes)... | ecosystem: Engineered > Bioreactor > EBPR >...
CACGTCAAAACTGCGCGCCTCGGTGGGCGTGCCTTTGATCTTGTTTCCGGTGAGGCTCAAGCCTTCTGGCAGACCTTCAGCCTTGTAGGTGTAAGGTGCGGTGCCGCCGCTGACGGACAAGGTGGTCTCGGCATAGACCTGATTGACCTTGCCAGCCGGCAGTGCGTCCGGTGCAATTTCAATCGTGGGCGCGGCAGCAATGACCAGCGTATAGGTCATATGGCCCTCGTAGCCTTCCTTGTCGGTCGCGGTGACCTTCACGTCAAAACTGCGCGCCTCGGTGGGCGTGCCTTTGATCTTGTTTCCGGTGAGGCTCAAGCCTTCTGGCAGACCTTCAGCCTTGTAGGTGTAAGGTGCGGTGCCGCCGCTGACGGACAAGGTGGTCTCGGCATAGACCTGATTGATCTTGCCAGCCGGCAGCGCTTTCGGTGTAATTTCAATCGTGGGCGCGGCAGCAATGACCAGCGTATAGGTCATATGGCCCTCGTGGCCTTCCTTGTCGGTCGCGGTGACCTTCACGTCAAAACTGCCCGCCTCGGTGGGCGTGCCTGTGATGATACCGCTCGTTGCGTCAAGCGTCAGATCGGCCGGCAGCTTGTTCGCAGACCACGTGTAAGCTCCGCTGCCACCTGTGGCTGCAAGCGTGGTTGCAGGATAGGTGACACCGATCCGGCCCGGCGAAAGGCTCGCTGTCGTGATGACCACATCGGCTGGGTCAACATGAACGCCAACATATGCATATTCATTACCAAATACTTTATTTTGGAAGAAGGAAAAAAGGTAATCTCCAGCTTTTGTTGGAGTTCCTTCAATATAACCTAATTTGGAATTATCTGTGCGGTATTTCAAACCCGGAATTTCATCGCAATCATTTTTATAATTACAAGGATACCAAGTAGCACTTCCATGCTCGCCGGGAAGTATTACTTTAGTATTAACTGGTTTCCCAACCTGGAACTTGTAATCATAGTGCTCATTTTGAGCAAAAGAATTTCCAGTTGGAAATAGCAATGCCATGAAAGTTAATGAAATACCAAAAACTGAATGTATTATTTTCCGAAAAATATAATTTTTATTATATAAAAATATGTTTTGTTTTAATTCTTTCGTAAAAAATAATATAAAATTCAAAATTAAAATATCTTTAAAGACCATTTATTCCTCAGTAATAGTAAATTATAATAGAGAAATTTTCGATCTGATCGAATCAGATCGACACTCTAGCTATTTTTTAACGCACATCTTTCCAGAAAACCGTTTCACAATTTTTGTTATGCTCTCTAATTATAAAAAAATAGAAATACTATATGTTATTATATGAATACGGTATTTATTCGATAAAACTACATTACTAAAATTCATTATATATACCAAAAGGTATTTCTCAAACTCCAATAAATTGGATAAGCCACACACATATTTGATCGGACAGCTGGCATAAACAGAAGGACCTAAACACGGGCCTTTGTCTATCGATGTACTAGGAGCCTGAATCAAAAACGACATGTGTGAAAATGGAGATATTCGGGTACTGGAGCGGAGTGTACTTAAAGGTGCGCGAGCACCGGAAAGCAGACAAATCGCCCTTGCAACATAGCCTGGGTGAGCCTTAAGGCTCACCCAGTGCAGAGTGAATTCTTGCAACGGTGCTCCCCCGGAATGGTATTTTTGGGTGCATTTGCAGTGATAATGCTTGCGCACTGCGGTTTTTTGCGTTGTATCCCGAAAACGATATGACAAGAACAACCGTAGTCATTGCGGCAAATGAAATTGAGGGTGCATTTGCGGTCGGCAGGAGCAAGTTCACTCTGTGGGCATAAACCGGGGAAATGTTTCAGGTGACAGTTTCACCGGAAGCGAACTCAGAACAAAACCGGTCGTGACTGAAGCTGGCCGCGCTGAAGCGGCGATCTTTCGTTTTGGTCACGGCGAGAAACAAGGAATGACATTGTGAGTCAGATCGCCTTCTGGGGTGCGGTCGAATTGGGCCTCGTCTTCGCATTTGTAGCCATCGGCGTCTATCTGGCGTTCCGCGTCCTCGATTTCCCCGATCTGACGGTTGACGGTTCGTTTCCGCTGGGCGCTGCCGTAACCGGTGTACTGATTCTGGCGGGAATGAATGCCTGGCTGGCGGCAGCCATCGCCATGGTTGCGGGTGCTGCTGCCGGGCTTGTGACCGCGACGCTGAACGTGCGTTTCAAGATTCTCAATCTTCTCGCCTCCATTCTGACCATGATCGCGCTGTTCTCCGTCAATCTGCGCGTCATGGGGCGTCCGAACATCGCGCTCATCAATCAGGACACCATGCTGACGCCGTTCTTCGGACACGGCATTCCCGAATATTATGTACGTCCGCTGTTCCTTTTCGTGCTGGTCGCCATTGCGGTATTTGTCGTCTGGCGCTTTCTGGAAAGCGATATGGGTCTTGCCATGCGCGCAACCGGCGCCAATCCGAGAATGGCGCGTGCACAGGGCGTTCGCACCGACAGGCAGATCTATCTCGGCATGGCGCTGTCGAACGCACTGGTGGCGCTCGGTGGCTCGCTCTTCGCACAGACCAACGGCTTTGCCGATGTGACCTCCGGCGTCGGCACCATCGTGGTCGGCCTTGCAGCGGTCATCATCGGTGAAACGCTGTTGCGCAGCCGTTTCATTCTGGTGATCCTGATTGGTTGTGTACTCGGCTCGATCATCTATCGTATCGCCATCCAGTTTGCGCTTTCGAATGGTGACGTTCTTGGCCTGCAGGCATCCGATCTCAACATTGCGACCGCCCTTCTCGTTACCTTCGCCCTGATATTGCCGCGCCTGCGTCGCGGAGGAGCATCGGCATGATCGAACTTTCCAATCTCGATGTCGTGTTCGGTCGCGGCACTCCGCTCGAAAAGCAGGTCTTGAACAAGATCAACCTGACCATGGATCAGGGTTCCTTCGTCACGGTCATCGGATCGAACGGCGCAGGCAAATCCACGATGCTGGGTGTTCTTGCAGGCGATGTGATCCCCACCGCTGGCAAAGTGGTCATCAGTGGCAAGGATGTGACCCGCAAGCCCACTGCCGAGCGGGCCGGTCTTGTCGCCCGCGTGTTCCAGGACCCGCTGGCAGGCAGCTGCGGTACGCTGTCAATCGAGGAAAACCTCGCGCTGGCTGCTTCGCGCGGCAAGACGCGCGGCCTCACCCACGCGCTCAATTCCAAGCGTCGCGCATGGTTTCGCGAGCGTGTGGCGAGCCTCAATCTGGGGCTGGAAAACCGTATGCAGGACCGCATGGAACTTCTCTCCGGCGGCCAGCGTCAGGCCCTGTCACTGATCATGGCGACGCTTTCCAGTTCGGAAGTACTGCTGCTCGATGAGCATACAGCAGCGCTTGATCCCGGCATGGCCGAGTTCGTGATGGAACTGACCCGGACGCTGATTGCCGAGAATAAGCTGACCGCGCTGATGGTCACCCATTCCATGCGGCAGGCGCTCGATTATGGCGACCGCACGATCATGCTGCATGGCGGCAAGATCCTGCTCGACGTGACCGGCGACAAGCGCAAGACGCTGGGTGTGGAAGACCTCATCGAAATGTTCCGCAAGGTGCGCGGCCAGACGCTCGATGACGATGCGCTGCTGATCGAATAGGAACCTCGTGTTGACGGCGCGCAGCGCAGTATTGCAACCGTTGTTCCGCTGTGCGTCGCCGACTTTTCATTTCTACATAGGCATCTGGTACAAAGATGCCTTGCTGCCAGCCATTATATGAATGGACTCGACGCCGGAAAGCATAAGGCTGGCGGCGGCTTCGGACTTGAAGCCGGACATGGAGCAGATGGGCTATTTGATACGACAGAGCTTATTGTCTATCTCACCTTGGTGATAGTCATGACGCCGGTCGTAAAACCGTTTCTCTGTACACCATTTTGAAAACTGTGATTAAATTGACTGCTATTGCCGACGTAAACGGGTTTTCCGTTAACGGAAAACGTCTTTCTGCTATCCAAGAGAGTTAACATGAATGCGTTAGCGTCAGGCATATCAATAGCAATAGTCCCTCTGGAGCTTGCACCAAAATCCAGAATTGCTTCTGGATACGGCGCCGCTTCATTCTGGGTCTGAAGAGGATCTCCTCCACTTGTCTGAGCCAGAATATTTAACTGCGGCGAACCATCGGCAAGAGAAATCCGCCATTCACTCTCGGGTGAGTTGCTTGCATAAATCCTATTCGTAGAGAGATTGAATTCCGATGTGTCATACAGTTCCGTTAGGCCAGTGTAAGGTATTACGTGTTCTTCGAAGAAATTTAGTCTGGCATTGTCATAGACAGAAAACTCTCCCCCCCAGAAAATATTGCGCCCTGAGAAAGTCAGCTGTGAAGCATCATACATTTCAACCCGTACACTACCATAATCACCGCGCGATCTCGTCTCCATTTGAACATGAGGGTGTTCTAAAACCATCGAACCTTCACGCTGTAGAGTTAAGCTGAAAGAACGCTCACTTCCCAGGCATAATGCGCCACCCGTGCGCTGGGTTAACGCAAAGTGGCCAGACAAAATGCCAAACTCTGTGACTGTGTCGATGAAAGTATCAGGATCGCTTTCGGAGTCAGGCCAGTAAACGTCAGAATTGGTACTCAGAGTTAATGATTTTCCTTCAGCATCCATGATAAATCCAGCGCCGACATTTTTACTGAAATCAGTATCTATTTCTTGATCATCTCCACACGATTGGTCATAAACTTGGGTTTCAAATGGGCTCCACTTGGTATATATTTTCATTATTTCTCTTTCTTTGAAGGAAATTTCATAATTCTTGCTGTTTTACATTAGCCATCAGATAAAAATATTCGGTATGGAATAGGTCACCCGACCGGAATATGATATTGTTCTTAATCTGTCCTAGGCTTCGATAACCATGCAGCACCAAGTCATCCGGCTTATGAGGCGGATGAAAACTATTGCTCAATTTGATCATGGTTTCGAGCTGCTAAGCGTAGCAGCTCGAAATTGGGATGTGGCAAACCCGCAATCGAGGCCGATCTCGGCCTACATTAATCGCAACAGAACTTCGAACAGACTTTAACGCCGAGCGTTTCGAAGTGACTCGACGCTGATTGCCAGCAGACATTGGCGGATGATGGGGATAGCGAGCGCCGCATTTTGGCGGCTTTCGAGAACGGCGCGCTGCAGGCGCTCCATAACGCGCGCAAGGCTTTCGCTAGTCCAGCGGCTTACTGAATTCTCGACCAGTTTCTTACGGTTGAAGAAGATTGGCGGACGAGCCGCAGCCACAACGACGGACGCGCTTTTACGCTCGGTATCGGCAATGTGGCGCAAGGTCTGTACCTGCTGAAACTGGCGCATCGCCGTGTTGAGCAGCAGAAACGGCGCGGTGCCGGATTTCACGACACGGTCGAAGGAGACTTCGAAACGCGGAAGATCGCCAGCCAAAACCGCATCGATCACCTCGTCGGTGGAAAGACCGGCAACATCGCCCACCGCTTCACGCACATCGTCTATATCGATCCGCTCCTTGCCGCGCGCATAGAGGCAGAGCTTTTCGAGTTCACCCCGCGTGGCGAGACGATCACCGCCCAGACTTGCCCGCAGCAGCTGCCGCCCGTCGAGTGTGATCTGCATCTTCCATTCCGCCAGAACGTCATCAATGACACCATCAATACCCCGGCTGTCGTCGGCATAGCAGGGCAAGGCCATACCTGCGGAAGCATTTTCGACAGCGCTGCGCAGACCCGCGCCTTTCTTGAGATCTCCGGCTTCGACCAGAACGAATGTCTCAAGTGGCGGTTCGGTCGCAAGCAGCTTGATCGCTTCCGCCAACTTCTTCTGGCCTGCGGCATTCTTGATCCAGATCAGGCGCTGGCCACCGAACATAGAGATGGTGCGAGCTTCATCGGCGAGTTTCGCCGGGTCGGCTTCGATCTCATCCGCTTCCATGCGAATGACGGCGAACGGGTCGTCCAGCGGCAGTTTGCTTGCTTCGGCAAAACGGCGCGCACGCTCGCTCACCAGCCCCTTGTCGGGGCCGTAAAGCAGCACGACCGGAAACGAACTCGTCGGCCTTGCCAGAAAACTATCGACTTCGTCTGCTTTCTTCTGCGCCATTGCCACTCACTAGCGCAATTCGCTTCCAAACGAAACAGCCACCGGTCGAACTGACGAGCGGCTGCGAAACAAAATGGTTCATAAAGTTACGAGTTATGCTGTGGGAGCGCTGTTTGACTGCGGCCTCTAACTTGAAGCGATGACGGATCATAATTGCCTTTTGACGCGGCGGTGATCCTATCTATCCATGTACTTGTTGGAACGAATAGCGGTGGGCTTTGCAGCCTGACTAAGCCAGTTCTCCGCATCGCGTTACAATATAGGTGTTGTGTTGGTTTGGCTGCTGTAAATGAAAAAGCTCGCCGCAATGAAATGCAACGAGCCTTTATGTTCAAATATTCGTATAATAGATCAGCTCTGAAGCCGGCGGCAAATCTCGTCGAGTTGCTCAAGAGAACTATATCGAATCTTGACCTCACCGCCGCGATCACGATGATTGATCTCAACCTTCATGCCAGTAACATCAGAAAGCAGCTTTTCGAGTGCTTTGGTGTCGGCATCTTTCTCAACAGGTCCTGCTTTACCGGGCTTGGCTTCCGCACCACCGCGTGCTTCCGCCTGCGCAAGCGCTTCCACCTGGCGTACCGACAGACCATCTTTGACAATCCGCTCAGCCAGTGCGGTCGGGTTTTCCATCGTGATGAGACTTCGAGCATGACCTGCCGAAAGCGCACCATCGACAATGAAATCCTGCACGGGTTGCGGCAATTTAAGCAGGCGCAACGTATTGGCGACATGGCTGCGGCTCTTGCCGATCACCTGTGCCAGATCATTCTGCGTATAGTCGTGATTATCGATAAGCTGTTGATATCCCAACGCTTCTTCGACCGCATTCAGGTCGGCGCGCTGCACGTTTTCGATGATCGCGATCTCAAGTGCGACACGATCGTCGACGTCACGAACAATAACCGGGATCGTATCGACACCGGCCCGCTGCGAAGCGCGCCAGCGACGCTCACCAGCAATCAATTCGAACCGGTCCGGCTGCCCTGGTGCCGGTCGCACGACGATCGGCTGTACGACGCCATGTTCCTTGATCGACTGCGCCAGATCCTCCAAGTCACCTTCTGAGAACATGCGACGCGGATTACGCGGATTGCGCGTAACGAATTCAATCGGAACATTCCGTTCGATGGGAACAGGTGCCTTACGCTCTTCGGCAGGGCGGTCGATTTCACCGATCAGCGCCGCTAATCCGCGGCCAAGGCGCTTTTTTGAAGGATCATCATTCATCGTTCGGCTTATTCCTGAATTGTTTCGTCGTCGAATCGATTGGTTTAAGCGGCCTGCAATTGTCGCTCGCGCTGGATAACTTCCGATGCGAGTTGCAAATAGGCCTGACTGCCGGCGCATTTCAAATCGTAGAGAATTGCCGGTTTACCGTGTGATGGTGCTTCCGAGACGCGCACATTACGCGGAATGACAGTACGATAGACCTTCTCACCCATGAAAGCGCGAACATCATCCACCACTTGCGCAGCGAGATTGTTGCGGCTGTCGAACATGGTCAGCACAATACCCTGGATCGAAAGCTCGGCATTGATCGACGACCGCACCTGATCGACCGTCTGCAAAAGCTGGCTCAAGCCTTCCAGGGCAAAGAACTCGCATTGCAGCGGCACCAGAACGGAATCGGCTGCAGCCATGGCGTTCAACGTCAGAAGATTGAGCGACGGTGGGCAATCGACAAGCACATAGGAGAATCGCTCCGACACGGAGGAATCGAACCGCAAAGCATCACGCAAGCGCCGTGTACGATCGGCCGACTGCGCAATTTCCATTTCAATGCCAAGAAGATCCAGCGTCGATGGTACGATATGCAGATTGGGAACATCGGTTGGCATTGCAGCATCAGGAACCGACGATTCCTGCGTCAGCACGTCATAGGAAGACAAAGGCCGGTTGCGGCGATCAATACCCAAACCGGTGCTGGCATTGCCCTGCGGATCGAGATCGACAATCAGTACCGTCTCGCCGATAGCCGCCAATGCCGTAGCCAGATTGATGGCGGTGGTAGTTTTACCCACGCCGCCTTTCTGGTTTGCAATGGTTATGATTCTGGACATTTTGTTCATCACCGTCGCCTTGCTGCTGCCCGCCCCTTCGAAATTTCCAGCCATCAAGCGATTTTGCGCCGAAGATTGGTAATTTCGAGTATGACCGAAGCCTGATCGATAGCACTTTGATGTTGTACCAGATCGAAACTCCAACCGACACGGCTTTCGTCTATCTCACGCTGATAATCCCGACCTTTTTGGAAGAGAGCTTTGGCGCCATTGGTCAGCCACGGCTCCGTCAGACCAAAAAGATCGTTCAGCGACGCCAACGCGCGTGCCGTAACCACTTGTGGTGTTTCAATTTTCTCCCACATCGCTTCAATACGGGCGGAATGGACCCGCGCCGGTACGTGCAAATGTCCCGCTGCAGTGCGCAGGAACGCCGCCTTTTTCCCTGCGCTCTCAATAAGATCGATAACGCCGCCTGGTTGCTCGGCGAGGAAACAGGCCGTCACAATGCCCGGAAATCCGCCGCCAGAACCAATATCCAGCCAGTGTTTGGCGTCACTCGCCAAGGGAAATAGCTGTGCACTATCCAGAATATGACGGGTCCACAACTCGTTCAGAGTAGAGGGGGAGGCAAGATTGATCGCCTTCGACCATTTGCGGAACAAGTCTTCAAAGGCGATCAGGCGGTTCGCTGTTTCACGTGAAACAGCGGGAACGATTGCTTTCAGACTTTCAAAGCGAGTATCGGCGCTCATGCAGCGCCCTGTCCTTCAGACAATTCCGATGCAGCCCGCTGGCGATATCCGAATTTCTTGATCTGTGCGATAAGGAGCGCCAGTGCTGCCGGTGTCATCCCGTCAACGCGCTGCGCCTCGGCAATTGTTTCCGGCTTACGCTGCTTGAGCTTGTGCTTCAACTCATTGGAAAGACCGGATATTCCATCAATGTCCAACCCTGCTGGAATGAGCAGTTGCTCCTCGCGCTCCATCACTGCAATGTCGCTCTTCTGCCGATCCATATAGACGGCATACTGAGCCTCGATCTCCAGCGCTTCCCGCGTTGCCGGATCGACAGCTCCGAGTTCAGGCCAGATCGACTTCAACCGATCCAGATCAATCTCCGGGTAGGACAGAAGATCATAGGCCGAACGGCGCACGCCATCCTGATTGAGACGCAGATCGTAACGGCTGGCCAGATTGGGCGTAATGGTCAGTGACTGTGTCAGTGACCGCGCCTCATCCAACGCTGTTTCCCGCGCTTCAAATCGTTCCTTGCGTGCGTTCCCCAATATACCAAGCTTGTCCGCCAAGGGCGTCAGGCGTTGATCGGCATTATCCGCGCGAAGCGACAGACGGAATTCTGCACGCGATGTAAACATGCGATAAGGTTCGCTGACACCGCGTGACGTCAGATCATCAACCATGACGCCGATATAGGCTTCCGTGCGCTGGATAATGACAGGATCGCCACCAGAAGCTCGACGCGCGGCATTGATGCCCGCGAGCAAGCCTTGTGCGCCCGCTTCTTCATAGCCAGTCGTGCCGTTGATCTGCCCCGCCAGAAACAGACCGGTAACTTTCCGGGTTTCAAGGCTGCGCTTCAACTCACGCGGATCGATGAAATCATATTCAATCGCATATCCGGGCTGCAGCATAGCGGCTTTTTCAAGCCCCGGTATGGTCTTCAATATGTCGAGCTGCACATCTTCCGGAAGCGATGTCGAAATGCCGTTTGGATAAACGGTATCGTCGTCCAGCCCTTCCGGCTCGAGGAATATCTGGTGGCCGTCACGGTCGCCGAACTTGACAATCTTATCTTCCACCGAGGGGCAGTAACGGGGACCAATGCCCTCGATCGAACCAGAATACATAGCCGAACGATGCAGATTGGCCCGAATGACAGCGTGGGTTTCCTGCGTTGTGCGGGTAATGCCACAATCAATCTGCGGTGTGGTGATCCGATCCGTCATGAGAGAGAACGGCACAGGCTCCTCATCGGCGGACTGCATGTCAAGGCTTTGCCAATCAATAGTACGCCCATCCAGTCGTGGCGGCGTGCCTGTTTTGAGACGCCCAAGCGCAAAGCCGAACGAGGTCAGGCGTTCGGAAAGACCAAGCGCTGGCTTTTCGCCCATGCGGCCGGCTGGAATCTTCTTTTCCCCAATATGGATCAACCCATTCAGGAAAGTGCCGGTGGTCAGCACCACAGCGCTACATGACAGGGTCCGCCCATCGGACAAAACAACCCCAGTGATGCGTCCGTGTTCTTCCCGAAGGTCGCGCGCGCCGCCTTCGACAACAAATAGATTGTCCTGAGCCGCGATCATCTTCTGCATTGCAAGCCGATAAAGCTTGCGGTCAGCCTGAGTTCGAGGTCCGCGAACAGCAGGCCCTTTTCGGCGGTTCAGTAGACGAAACTGGATACCGGCTTCATCGGCGACACGCCCCATCAAGCCATCGAGTGCATCGATCTCACGTACAAGATGCCCTTTTCCCAGCCCACCAATGGCAGGGTTGCAGGACATAACGCCAATAGTATCAAAGCGATGTGTTACAAGCGCAGTTCTGGCGCCGGCGCGCGCAGCCGCTGAAGCGGCCTCGCATCCCGCGTGGCCGCCGCCGATCACAATGACATCAAAGACTGTGGCTTCGGTCGAACTCATTTGGTTCATCCTGACGCAACTCGAATCCGTTTCTGAAAGATGTCTCTTTGACACGAATAGGCTTGAAACGGAAGATCAAATTGGTCGTCGACTTGATCAAATCTCGGCGACGAGCCGACTCACGGATGGAGGAGTGAGTCAATCACCTTCGCGAGATTCCACAGATGTTTCACGTGAAACAATTTTCAGGATCAATCGGCCCGTGTTTCACGTGAATCATTTTCCGATGCAGAACTGAGAGAAAATAACGTCCAAAATTTCTTCCACATCGACATCACCAGTAATACGTCCGAGATATTGGGATGCAAGGCGCATGTTCTCTGCGCGGAGTTCAAGCGGAAGGTTTGTACCGTTCATTGCTCTATCGATCTCGGTGACAGTAGATCGCAGAAGGTTGATATGTCTTTGCCGCGTGGGCACGGCATCCTCAATCTGGCCTATCTGTTCTTCCGCGAAATTCTGCAGATTCGTGAGTAATTGGTCCAGTCCCTCGCCAGTTTTTGTTGAAATGCGGTAGGTCCAGCGATCGGCAGATTCAGCATTCAGATCAGCTTTTGTACCGATTTTCCATAAAGCTTCCGGTATTTCGTCGGAAGCGACGGCTATAGGATCGTTCATATCTTCAAGCAGCAGAATCAGATCGGCATCAACCATACGCGCGCGGGCGCGTTCAATCCCGATCTTCTCGACGGAACTATCGGTCTCCCGCAAACCTGCCGTGTCTGTCACGTATACCGGGATACCGCCCAGATCGAGTTTGACCTCCAGAAGATCGCGGGTCGTTCCCGCCTCTTCCGAGATGATCGCTACTTCGCGACCAGCAAGAAAGTTTAGCAGGCTGGATTTACCGGCATTCGGTGCACCAACAATCACGACATGCAGTCCGTCGCGCAACATCGAAGCGCGCTTGCCGCTCGCTATATGGTTCTCGATCTCGCTCTTTAACAGTTCCAGTGACTGCCAGACCTGCTCCGATACGGAACCAGGAACATCGCTTTCATCGGCAAAGTCGAGTTCCGCTTCGATAAAGGCGCGTGCGCGCAACAGACGCTGACGCCATTCCGTATAAAGCTCGCGCTGCGTACCAGAAGCGACCTGCAAAGCAAGCCGCCTCTGTCCCTCGGTTTCTGCGGCGATCAGATCCGCAAAGCCTTCGGCGATCGTCAAGTCCATCTTGCCATTGGAAAAAGCACGTCGCGTAAACTCTCCAGCTTCCGCTATACGGCAACCATGCAGCTCTCCCATTTCCGACAAGAGCTTCTCAACGACTGCTTTGCCGCCATGCAAATGAAATTCGGCGCAATCTTCGCCGGTAAAACTGTTCGGTCCAGGGAAAAAGAGTACAAGTCCTCGGTCGATTGGGTCACCATTTCGGCTACGGAATAGCTTGTAGGCTGCATATCGTGGTGTCGGTATGGAGTCGACTATCGTTTCGAGTACGAATCGAACTTTGGGGCCGGAAATGCGTACCACAGCAACGCCGGATGGCAGACGCCCGCTCGATAAAGCAAAAATCGTATCTTGAAGGGAAGCGATCTCGCTCATTTCATTTCCTGACCTATAATCAATAAGGACGAAAGCAACCAAACGGATGCTGATGGAATGGCATATTCATTCGTGCAGTGAAAGAAAAGCCTTATGACAGAGTTAGACCGCAATCGCCTTGCTGAAGAACCGAGTGCCTATCTGCGCCAGCACGCCAATAATCCTGTTCACTGGCAGCCGTGGGGTAAAGAGGCGTTGGATGCTGCGAAGGAGCTCGACCGGCCCATTCTGCTTTCGGTTGGCTATGCGGCCTGCCACTGGTGTCACGTCATGGCGCATGAGTCCTTTGAAAATCCCGAAGTGGCGGAAGTAATGAATGCCTTGTTTGTCAATGTGAAAGTGGACCGCGAGGAACGGCCCGACCTAGACCAGATATATATGGCAGCGCTTGGAGCGATGGGACAACAGGGCGGCTGGCCGCTCACCATGTTTTTGAGGCCAGATGGCAAGCCCTTCTGGGGAGGAACCTACTTTCCCCCGCACAAGCGCCACAACATGCCCGGCTTTGTCGATGTGCTGCATGCGGTTAATAACCTTTGGAATAAGGATAAAGAAAAAATTAACCATAATGCGCAGGCTGTGTTCGATCATCTCGAAGGCAGGCTGGCAGCGCAGATCGCGCCGGTGGTGAACGAAGTCGAACGATTTGACGAGATTGCGACACGCATCAACAGCCTGATTGATCCGGTCCGGGGCGGAATAGAAGGAGCACCGAAATTCCCCAACGCGCCTTTCATGGACAATCTGTGGCTCTCTTGGCTCTACGGGCGTAATGAGACGCATCGGGACAATTTCCTCCTGTCTCTCAAGGTGATGCTGCAGGGCGGGATTTACGACCATCTGGGTGGTGGGCTTTGCCGCTATTCCACCGATGCCAATTGGCTGGTCCCGCATTTTGAAAAAATGCTCTACGACAATGCTCAATTCATTCGACATGCGAATTACGCTTTCGCCGAAACCGGAAATGATTTGTTTCGTTTACGAATCGAAGAAACTATCGATTGGTTGATCCGTGAAATGCGTTTGCCCGACGGAAGTTTTGCATCCAGCCTCGATGCCGACAGCGAAGGCGAAGAAGGACGGTTTTACGTCTGGAGCGAGCAGGAAATCGATCAGGCGCTTGGCAACGATAGCAAAACCTTCAAGGACTATTACGGCGTCACAGCGGGTGGAAACTGGGAAGGCCAGAACATTCTGAATCGCCTTGATGCCGTCGATGGTGATGCGATCCTGCCGCCATTGATCGAAACATCGCGGCAAAAACTGCTGGCACGTCGTGAATTGCGGGTACGGCCCGGACGCGATGAAAAAGCACTGACCGACTGGAACGGACTTGCTATCCGGGCATTGGCCGAAGCAGGTCGGAGTTTTGGAAGACAGAACTGGATCGACCTCGCGGTTGATGCCTATCGCTCCATAGCGAGCAGTTTTCGTGATGGACGCATCGCACATTGCCGCATGGAAAACTCTCTTCTCTACCCTGCCCTTTCGACCGATTATGCATCGATGATCAACGCAGCTATAGCCCTTTATGAGGCAACGAGCGAATGGGCTTATATCGATGACGCATTGAAACTCAAAAAGGCGCTCGATGACAGCCATCGCGATGGTGCCGGTAATTATCGCCTGTCGGCGCTGGACGCTGATGACGTCATCCTGCACGCTTATGGCAATTATGATGAAGCGATACCGAGCGCGACCAGCCAGATCATCGAAGCACTGACAAGACTGTTTCTGGTGACGGGCAATATCGATCTCTATCAAAGCAATGAGAAGCTGATCGAACAGGCGCTTGGCCGAGCCTTCGCACAGCAATATGGGCAAATTGGAATATTGAATGCGGCCCGTTTTGCAGCTGAACCACTTTCTCTTGTCGTGGCCTCAGACGATAACGCCGAAGAACTTGTTTCGACAGCGAATCGAAATCCAGACCCAAGACGCGTCGACAAGTTCGTGCGGTTCGAGATTGGCAAGACAGTAGAGCTACCGACCGGGGGAACTGCAGAGCCTGAGCATCCATCAGCCTGGTTCTGCAAGGGACATGTCTGTCTGCCGCCTGTCCAGAACGCTGATGCTTTGCGACTGCTCCTCGGCAAGGCATCCTGAAATAAGAAGCGCCGCAACGGTTTCCCGTGCGGCGCTTCTCAAACGGTTTGAACCGAGTAATTTTTACGTATTCATCGAATCGAAGAATTCGGAATTGCTCTTGGTCTGCTTGAGCTTGTCGATAAGGAATTCGATCGCATCGGTCGTGCCCATCGGCGCGAGGATACGGCGCAGAACAAAAATCTTCTGCAGATCGGCGCGCGGTACGAGCAGGTCTTCCTTGCGGGTGCCGGACTTGAGAATGTCCATGGCCGGGAAGATGCGCTTGTCGGCAACCTTACGGTCAAGCACGATTTCCGAGTTACCGGTGCCCTTGAATTCTTCAAAGATCACTTCGTCCATACGGCTGCCCGTATCGATCAGCGCGGTTGCGATGATGGTCAGCGAACCGCCTTCTTCGATATTGCGCGCAGCGCCGAAGAAACGCTTCGGGCGCTGCAATGCATTGGCATCCACACCACCGGTCAGAACCTTGCCGGAAGACGGCACAACCGTGTTGTAAGCGCGGCCCAGACGGGTGATCGAGTCGAGCAGAATCACAACATCGCGACCATGTTCGACAAGGCGCTTGGCCTTTTCGATGACCATTTCAGCCACCTGAACGTGACGCGCTGCCGGTTCATCGAAGGTCGAGGAAATCACTTCGCCCTTCACCGAGCGCTGCATGTCGGTCACTTCTTCCGGACGTTCGTCGATCAGAAGAACGATCAGATAGCATTCTGGATGATTTGCGGTGATCGAATGGGCGATGTTCTGGAGAAGAACAGTCTTACCGGTACGTGGCGGAGCGACGATCAGGCCGCGCTGGCCCTTGCCGAGCGGTGCCACCAGATCGATGACACGCGGCGAAAGATCCTTGGAAGTTGGAACTTCCAGTTCCATCTTGAAGCGCTCATTCGGGTAGAGCGGCGTCAGATTGTCGAAGTGAACCTTGTGCCGGATCTTTTCCGGATCTTCGAAATTGATCGAATTAACCTTGAGCAGCGCGAAATAACGTTCGCCTTCCTTGGGACCGCGGATCGGACCTTCGACCGTATCACCGGTCTTGAGAGAAAAACGACGCAGCTGCGAGGGTGAAATATAAATATCGTCTGGGCCCGGCAGGTAGTTGGCATCAGCAGAGCGCAGGAAGCCAAATCCATCCTGCAGCACCTCAACGACGCCCTCGCCGATAATTTCGACGTCCTGGGCCGCCAGCTTCTTGAGGATCGCGAACATCAGTTCCTGCTTGCGCATGGCGCTCGCGTTTTCGACCTCAAGTGTTTCGGCAAAAGCCAGCAGCTCCACCGGTGTCTTGTTCTTTAGTTCTTGTAGTTTCATTTCCTGCATGGATGAGGAACTCTTTTTAAAATGTAAGGAGAAAATGCAGTTGTTCGGAAAGGTGGCCACCTGAATGTCGTGACCGGCATCGAAGGCCTGCTGTCTTGAAGGGAAGAGGCTTCCTACATACTGACTTGCAGCATGCAGAGCAAGCCTCATGTAGGGATAGCGCGAAATTTCTGCAACAGAAAAATGGCAGAAACCCGGCGAGCGGGTTTCTTTCTCGACACTGTATTCCGATTAAAACGGCTTAACGATCACCAGTATGACGATCAGAATCATCAGAATCGTCGGCACTTCATTGATGATTCGCCAGTGTTTGGCCGAGCGCATATTGCGGTCTTCAGCAAAAAGTCGGGTCGACTTGGCGAGATAGCCGTGCAGGCCGGACATCAGCACGACCAGCAGCAGTTTTGCATGCAGCCAGCCACCCTGGAAACCGAAGATTTCCCAAGCCATCCAGAGACCGGCAATCCAGGTCACGATCATGGCCGGATTGATGATGAAGCGCAGCAACCGTTTCTCCATCACCTTGAAGGTCTCCGATGTTTCGGAACCAGGCTTTGCAGCGCAGTGATAGACGAAGAGGCGCGGCAGATAGAGCATCCCGGCCATCCATGCGATGACGGCAATCACATGCAGCGACTTGATCCAGAGATAGGCGTCGGCTGGATTCACGTGAAACAATGCCCAAACGCCAAGCGCGACCACAACCAGCGAAACAACAGTGCGAATGGCGACTGCCGAGCCGCGATTTTCCGGAGCTGTCTGGCTCATGATTTTCCTCCGCGAATACGGTCGATCATGCGCTGAACATTTTCAATCGGCGCCTGCGGTGTGATTCCGTGACCGAGATTGAAGATCAGCGGACCCTGACCGAGGCGTTCGAGAATGGTGTCCACGCCTTCATCCAGCGCATTGCCGCCTGCTACAACGCGCAGCGGATCGAGATTGCCCTGTATCGCGCCTTCTTCCTGAAGGGCGGCAGCAAAGGAAAAGGGAACAGACCAGTCGAGACCGAGCGCATCCACACCGGTCTTTTCACGATAGCCTGCATAAAGCATTCCTGCCCCTTTCGGGAAGCCGATGATGCGCGCCTCTGGATAAACCGCCCTCACCTTCTGGACGATCCGGGCAACGGGCCGGATGCAGAAACGCTCAAAGCAGTCCTCATCCAAAACGCCCGACCATGAATCGAAAATCTGAACCGCATCAGCACCGGCATCCAGCTGCTCGATAAGATATTCGGCAGAAACATCGGCAAGATCGTTCAGGAGCTTTTCAAAAGCTTCGGGGAAGCGATAGGCGAAAAGACGGGCGGGCGCCTGATCCGGCGTGCCGTGACCGGCAATCATATAGGTCGCAACGGTCCAGGGAGCGCCACAGAAGCCCAGCAGCGTGGTTTCGTCGGGCAACTGCTCGCGCAGCAGCCGAACCGTCTCGTAGACCGGCTCCAGCCTTTTGGCGACACCTTCCGTCTCAAGCCAGAAAATCTCGTCCGCATCAATCGGTGTCATCAAAGGTCCCTTGCCTTCTTCAAAGCGAAGGTCACGTCCAAGGGCGTGGGGAATGACAAGAATATCTGAAAAGAGAATGGCTGCATCAAAGCCAAACCGGCGGATCGGCTGAAGGGTCACTTCGACAGCAAGATCGGGCGAATAGCAGAGATCGAGAAAGCTCCCCGCCTTTTTCCGCGTCTCGCGATATTCGGGAAGATAGCGTCCGGCCTGGCGCATCATCCAGATGGGAGGTGGAAAGACCGTTTCACCGTCAATCACTCTCAAGACTTTGCGCTTCATCTGATTTTTATCCGCCCTGTTGGTTACCTGATCCGGTTTGGTCTGAAGTTATCCAGTCCGGCTCTCATAAAGAAAGGATGATTCAGGAATCTTTTGATTCTTAGAGTCTGTTGGAATCGGGGATTAAGGTCTGTCCCTGTTTTCCCCACAGTTCCGAATTTGCCATGTCATCCTGTGCAATCATTCACCGATAGTCTGACCAAATACAATGAAAACTCAATTCCCTCTTTTAATATAAAGGGTTACCAATTGACGCAGTTCATGAGGATTTGTGGAAAAGCTGGGAATTACGATGGGATTTCGCGTTTTCATGAGTCTTGTCCACACATGTTGATGACCACTCGCCACATGTTCGCCCGCTGTGGATGACTTGCCAAGTTTCCCACGGCCTGCCATGGCTTGTGGAAGACGTTCGGCCTTTACGCACAGCCGTCAACAGGAGGGCAACAAAACTGTGACCAGACCGCTTTCCTACTTTCATCTTCATCTTATTTCTGATGCGACGGGAGAGACTCTCCTCGCGGCGGGTCGTGCGGCAGCGGCGCAATATGCCAATGCGCGTGCCATCGAGCACATCTATCCGCTGATCCGTACCGAAAAGCAGTTGCGCAAGGTTCTTGAGGGCATCGATGCGGAACCCGGCATCGTTCTCTATACGATTGTCGACCAGAAGCTGGCGGCGATCATTGATGAATCCTGCGCGGAAATGGGCGTGCCGAGCGTTTCCGTGCTGGAGCCGGTGCTGAACACGTTTCAATCCTATCTCGGTGCGCCCGCGCATCGCCGCGCCAGCGCACAGCATGTTCTCAATGCCGATTATTTCCGGCGCATCGACGCGCTCAATTTCACAATGGAACATGATGACGGGCAATTGCCTTATGACATTGAGGAAGCCGACGTCATTCTTGTTGGCATTTCACGCACATCCAAGACACCGACAAGCATCTATCTCGCCAATCGTGGCATCAAGGCCACCAATGTTCCGATTGTGCTGGGGATTCCCTTGCCCGAAGTCCTTTTCACGGCGAAGCGTCCATTGATCGTGGGACTGGTCGCGACGGCTGAACGGATTTCGCAAATCCGCCAGAACCGGCCGCTCGGCAATGTGCCGTCGCTGGATACGGGTCTTTATACGGATCGCGTATCGATCTCGGAAGAGCTGGCCTATGCGCGTAATATATGCAACCGAAACGGCTGGCCAATCATTGATGTATCGCGCCGGTCGATCGAGGAAACCGCAGCTGCCATTCTGGCGCTGCTCCGTGCGCATAGCGAAAAGGGATAAACAAGGATTCCTGTCATGACGGACAAACTCGTTCTTGCCTCTAAAAGCCCCTTCCGTTCGGCGTTGCTGAAGAATGCCGGCATAGAGTTTTCAACAGCAAGCGCGGATATCGACGAGCGCGCGGTCGAAGCCCCGCTTTATGAAACGGGCGCTACGCCGGAAGAAGTCGCACAGGTTCTGGCCGAGGCGAAGGCGCTCGACGTAAGCGAGAAGAACCCCGGCGCGGTGGTGATCGGCTGCGATCAGACTCTGTCACTCGGTGACGAGATTTTCCACAAGCCCGCCGATATGGAAGCGGCGCGCCGCCAGCTTCTGAAATTTTCCGGAAAGACCCATCAGCTCAACAGTGCGGTTGTGCTTGTGAAGGACGGCAAAACCCTGTGGCGCCACGTTTCGATTGCCCGCATGACCATGCGCGATCTGGATCCCGGTTTTGTCGGGCGTTATCTCGGTCGTGTGGGGGACGTCGCGCTTTCGAGCGTCGGCGCCTATCAGGTCGAAGGACCGGGCATCCAGCTTTTCGACAAGATCGAAGGCGATTATTTCACGATTATCGGTCTGCCGCTGCTGCCGCTGCTGGCTGAACTGCGGAAGGAAAAACTGATCGATGGCTAAGAAGGCGTTTGTCACCGGCTTTCCGATAAAACATTCGCGGTCGCCGCTGATCCATGGTTTCTGGCTTGATGAACTTGGGATCGACGGTTCTTATGAGGCGATAGAAGTGAAGCCGGAGGATTTCGGCTTCTTTGCTTCGTCGCTTGCCGAAAACGGTTTTGCCGGTGGCAATGTCACCATTCCCCACAAGGAAGCAGCCTATGCTGCGGTGGAAAGTCTGGATGAGGCCGCGAAGGCCATCGGCGCGGTCAACACGCTTTGGCTTGAAAATGGCAGGCTCAATGGCGGCAATACCGATGCCTATGGTTTTGCCGCCAATCTCGATGCATCGGCTTCCGGCTGGGATAATGCCGACAGTGCCCTCGTTCTGGGCGCTGGTGGCGCAAGCCGGGCAATCGCCCACGCGCTGTTGTCGCGCGGCTTTAAGAAAGTCGCCATCGTCAATCGCACGGTGAGTCGGGCGCAAGATCTCGCAACCCATTTCGGACCACGTGTCTCGGCGTATGGCTGGGATGCGGCGCAAAAACTGGTCTCCGACGCCGGATTGATCGTCAACACGACATCGCTTGGCATGAGCGGCCATGACGAGCAGGAAGTATTTCCGCTCGATCTTGGCAAGGCGTCGCGAAAGGCAGTCGCCACCGATATTGTTTATGTACCGCTCAAGACGCCATTTCTGAAAAAGGCCGAAGAAGCAGGTCTGGTGACAGTGGATGGTCTTGGCATGTTGCTGCATCAGGCCGTTCCAGGTTTCGAGCGCTGGTTCGGCAAAAGGCCGCTAGTGACGAAAGCGCTGCGTGAGCATATTCTGGCGGATATGGCAAAGGCTGGCGCTCTATGATCGTGCTCGGATTAACCGGCTCCATCGGAATGGGGAAAACAACGGCGGCGAACATGTTCGCCGAAGCCGGTGTGCCGATCTATAGCGCCGACGACACCGTGCACCAGCTCTATTCCGGTCGCGCGGCCCCGCTGATCGAGGCTGCGTTTCCGGGCACTGTGGAAAACGGTGCGGTCAATCGGGAAAAACTTTCCGCTGCCGTCATCGGAAAGCCCGAAGCCCTGAAGAAACTGGAAGCCATCGTTCATCCGCTTGTGCGTGAGGAAGAAGAAGCCTTTCGCCGCAATGCGGAGCAAGCTGGCGCCGCTCTAGCACTGATCGATATTCCGCTGCTTTTTGAAACCGGCGGCGACAAGCGTGTGGACAAGATAGTGGTTGTCTCAGCCCCTGCCGAGATACAGCACATTCGCGTGCTTGCGCGACCGGGCATGACGGAAGAAAAACTCGATGCCATTCTCGCCCGTCAGACGCCGGATGCGGAAAAGCGTGCGAGAGCCGATTTCATTATCGATACGAGCGGTAGTTTCGACAATCTGCGCCGTCAGATTACCGAAATTGTTGCGGAATTGAGTGGAAAGCCGGCGGTCGCGACAGAATAATCGCGGGCGCTGTGTTACAGCTGTTCGAGATATTTTCCGAGAGGTTCTTCAATGCGTGAAATCGTTTTCGATACGGAAACCACCGGTCTGGAAAGGCTCGAGGACCGTGTGATCGAAATCGGCGGCGTGGAACTGATCAACAAGTTTCCCACAGGCCGCACTTTCCATAAATACATCAACCCGCAGGGGCGTCAGGTTCATCCCGAAGCGCTCGCGGTCCACGGCATCAGCAATGAACAATTGCTGGACAAGCCGACATTCGCGGAAGTTCTGGACGAGTTTCTCGAATTTTTCGACGGGGCCAAGCTGGTGGCACACAATGCCATGTTCGACCTTGGCTTCATCAATGCTGAACTGGCAAGGCTCGGACAGGCTGAAATCCAGTCGGAGCGCATCATCGATACATTGGCGCTTGCCCGCCGCAAGCATCCGATGGGTCCGAATTCACTCGACGCCTTGTGCAAGCGCTACGGCATCGAGAATGGACACCGTACCCTGCACGGGGCATTGCTCGATTCCGAGATTTTGGCCGAAGTCTATATAGAACTGATCGGCGGCAAGCAGACAGCGCTTGGGCTCAGCATGGGCGGTGCTGTCAGCGGCAACAATGCCGGAGAGAGCGGCGCTGCCATCGTTCTTGCCGCGCGCCCGAGGCCGCTTGCTCCACGCATTTCCGATGCGGAGCGCGCTGCTCACGCCGCACTTGTGGACAAGCTGGGCGAAAAAGCCATCTGGAAAAAGTACTGAGTAAGTCTCAGAAGCGGATATGAAAAAAGCCCGGTCGAAACCGGGCTTTTTTGCAGTTAGAGCATTTCCAGCAAAAGTGCGAAGCGGTTTTGCGTCGGATAATGCGTACAAACAAAGAGATAGAGCGATTCCACGGCTCTGCTTTAACTGGAACCGCGCTATCGTCTGAAATGATCAGCTCTTTACAGCGGACTTGGCCTGTTCTTCGGCCATCCGCTGCTGGAACATCTGCGCGAAATCGATCGGGTCGATCATCAGCGGCGGGTAGCCACCGTTGCGCGTTGCGTCGGCAATGATCTGGCGAGCGAACGGGAACAGAAGACGCGGGCATTCGATGAACAGAAGCGGAAGCATGTGCTCCTGCGGGATGCCCTGAATGCGGAACACGCCGCCATAGACGAGCTCGGTGTTGAAAAGGACGTCCTTGCCGTCAACAGCCTTGGCTTCCAGCGTCAGCACAACGTCGAAATCCGTTTCGGAAAGCGGATTGGCGTTTACGTTCACGTTGATGTTGATGGACGGTGCCTTCTCGCGCGGACGCAGCGACAGCGGCGCGCCCGGGCTTTCGAAGGACAGGTCCTTCACATACTGCGCCAGAATGTTGAGGGACGGCTCGGCCGTCGCGCCATTGCCGTTCTTTACTTCGCCCGCGGCCTTATCGCTCATTATCGGTATGCCTTCTATCGGTGATTAAAACTTTTGCGCTTCCAGCGCAGTCTACGCAGACTGCCCCGAAAGGTCGGAATGTTTGGCTAGCATGTGCGCGGGCATGAGGCAAGAAAGGCTTTTTAGGTTAGTATTTGCGTATTCATTGATCTTTACGGTCGTCTTTCCACGGCGAGTTTTCATTCGGCCTGGTGGTATAATCCTCTGGATCGAGATCGATGACATGGTCCTGACGTGGATTTGAACCGGGACGCTGTTGCCCGTAGCCGTCTGAATAGCGCGCGGATGTCGCAACGACCATGCGGCCGCGCATGAATTTTTCCCACATGAAATCACGGATGAACGGAATGAACAGCAGAATGCCGATGGTGCTGCTGACAAAACCGGGCACGATCAGCAGGATTGCTGCCAGAACCAGCATGGCGCCATGCACCATTTCGCGATCCGGCACGCGTCCGGCAGCCGTTTCGGTACGGATACGCTGCAAAAGCCCGATGCCCTGTACGCGCAGCAGAAAGAAACCCAGCATTGCGCTCAGAATAACGAGGCCCAAAGTCGCGAAAACGCCGATCTTGCTGCCGATAATGACGAAACCGGCAATTTCGATGAAAGGCATCGCCAGCATGACGAGAGGGGCGAGAGAGGAGGACACGTAAGTTACGACCTTTGTTGTTTGGTTTCAGCGTTTCAATTTAACCTGAATTGTAACTTTTTCAGGTTCGGAACGAAATTGAAACTGTCTGTCATGCAATATCAAATAGGTATGCATGATCGGGATTTGAATGATGACGTAAGCCGATCTATATGTATGAGATACAAACTAGGGATAAGGAAAGGCGAAATGCCTGATCCTTCAATCAGCGGCAGGCGGCATGGAATTTTTTGATTTTGGCACGATATTCTTCTTCATCGCAGCGGTGATCATCTTTCTCCAGCTGAGGAATGTTCTTGGCCGTCGTACCGGAAGTGAAAAACCGCCCTTCGATCCTTACACATCAGCCCGCAGTGCCGATGCTGCACCGGCAAGCGGTGAGACGGATAATGTCGTCTCTCTGCCACGTCGTCCGGGCGAAAAAGATTTCACCGCCATCGACAAGGCCGCTCCGGTCGGCACGCCGGTCAATGACGGCATGCGCGCGATTTACGCTGCCGATCCTTCGTTCGATCCGGCCGGTTTCGTGGAAGGCGTAAAGATCGCCTATGAAATGATTGTGATGTCCTTTGCCGATGGCGATCGCAAGGTTCTGAAAAATCTGCTTTCCAAGGATGTCTTCGAGGGCTTTGTTTCAGCTATCGACGACCGCGAAACCCGTGGCGAAAGCGTGCGTTCGTCCTTTGTCGGGATCGACAAGGCGGAAATCGCCGGTGCTGAAATGAAGGGGTCGGAAGCGCACGTAACGGTCAATATCGTCAGCCAGATGATTTCATCCACCTTTGACAAGGACGGCAAGCTGATCGACGGTGATCCGGAAAACGTGCTCGAGATCAAGGATCTCTGGACCTTTGCCCGCGACACACGATCGCGTGATCCAAATTGGAAGCTTGTCGCGACTGAAGCGGAAGATTAAGAGAAAACATGTGAATCCGGCCGCGATAGCGCATCCCGAAAAGTGTGAAACGCCTACGCAGGGAAATCAGTCCACTGGACTGATTTCTGATCCTGCTTCGATCGGAAAAGATGCGCGTTTCAAAAAATCAGCGGCCTTTTTGTTTGTGCATAGTTAGACGGATGCGGCGATGAACGACTTGGCGAGGATTTTGCGCCCGGTGGCTTTTTCCGATTGTCCGGGCTGGAACCGGGACGATCAGTCCGCGGCATTCGCTGCGTTTCGCCGTTCTGCCGACTATGCGGCCCACCAGACTTACAAAAGCGGCAGTCTCGGCATCTGTTTCGAAGCGTTGGGGCCGATCTTTGCGGCTGCACGCAGCCTCGACAATCCGGGTGTGGAAGAAGCGCGCGCTTTCTTCGAACAGAATTTTATCCCCTGCCGGATCGTTCCCGATCAGAGCAAAGGCTTTGTGACCGCTTTCTATGAACCGGAGATCGAAGCCTCCCTTGAGGCCGACACCCGGTTCAAGGTGCCCTTCCTGCGCCAGCCCGATGACCTCGTGAAAGTGACAGATGAAAGCCGTCCAATCGGACTTGATCCGTCCTTTGCCTTTGCGCGCCGGACGGAAAACGGCCTTGCCGAATATGACGACCGCCAGACAATCGAGCAGGGAAGTCTTTCCGGGCGTGGGTTGGAAATCGCTTTTGTCGCCGACCGGGTCGATGCCTTTTTCGCGCATGTGCAAGGTGCAGCACGCCTGAAACTGCCCGATGGCGGGTTGCTGCGCATTACATATGCAGCCAAATCCGGCCATCCGTTTACAGGCATCGGCCGCATTCTGGTTGCCAATGGCGAAATCCCGGCTTCAGAAATTTCCATGCAGTCGATCCGACGCTGGCTGGCCGAGCATCCGGATAAGGCCGACGATCTCATCTGGCAGAACCGGTCCTACATTTTCTTCCGGGAAGCTTCTGTGGACGACCCGGATGCCGGACCTATTGCGGCTGCAAAAGTTCCGCTGACCGCCGGGCGTTCGCTTGCTGTCGACAAATTGCTCCACACATTCGGGACGCCGATCTACGCCAGTGCTCCCAATGTCACGGTCTTTGACGGCGAACCCTTTGCACGCCTGATGATCGCGCAGGATACGGGAACGGCCATTGTCGGCCCTGCCCGCGGCGATCTGTTCGCGGGCTCTGGCGACACGGCAGGCGAGATCGCCGGTGGTGTAAAGGACGATGCTGACTTTTATGCGCTGGTGCCGCGCAGGCTTCTGGAGGCTTGAACGGGATGGCGCGTAACACCGACAAGCCGGAAAAGGATTATCTGCGGCCCGAAGACCGCATCCTGTGGGAGACGGTCGCGAAAACCGCAAAGCCGCTGATAAAGCCAAAGGCGAGTGAGGACGAACTTCCCGACTTCAAATCCCTGATGGCGGAAGAAGAAAAACGCCCTGCCAAGGCGAAGGTTCAGCCTGCAGTGGAAGCGAGCAAACCGAAGAAGGGTTTGTCGGCGCTCAGCGAAATGCAGATTCAATCACTCGACAAGCCGACGCATCGAAAGATCGCCAAAGGTCGTGTCGATATTGAAGCCCGCATCGATCTGCACGGTCTCACGCAGGGAGAGGCGCACGGCCTGCTCTACGGATTTCTGGTCAGCGCACATGCACGTGGCCTGCGTCACGTCATGGTTATTACCGGCAAAGGCCGTTCATTCGGCAGCGAAGGGATTTTGCGACAGGCGGTGCCGCACTGGTTTTCCACACCGCTGTTCCGGCTTCTGGTGAGTGCCTATGAGGATGCGGCGCGTCATCATGGCGGGCATGGCGCCCTCTATGTAAGGCTTCGCCGCCAGACGCAAACCATGGCACAGCAAACCGTATTGCCCGGGGGGAGCAGACCGCGATGACGCCATTTGGAATACGCTTGCGCGAGTTGCGGGAAGAACGCGGCGTAACGCAGAAGGATATGGCGGCAGCGCTTCGCGTTTCACCGGCCTATCTGTCAGCGCTGGAACATGGCCGGCGCGGCCAGCCGACCTGGGACCTGCTTCAGCGCATCATCACCTATTTCAATATCATCTGGGACGAAGCGGAAGAGTTGCAGAACCTCGCCGCCGTGTCGCATCCGCGCGTGGTGATCGATACGTCGGGCCTGTCGCCGCAGGCAACAGAACTCGCCAATCTTCTGGCGCGCAATATCCGCATCATCGACCGCGAGACGATCAGGCATCTGAGTGAGGAAATAGAGGCGGCGCGAAAGCGCCGCCGCGGTATCAAGCCTGTTCAAGTTGATTAAAGCGCATCCCGAAAAGTGTGAAACGCCTACGCAGGGAAATCAGTCCACTGGACTGATTTCTGATCCTGCTTCGATCGGAAAAGATGCACGTAGAAACAAATGATCAGAGCGCCGATCTGATCCAATCAGATCGAAACGCGCTCTAGTGGATTGAATTTGACGTTTGATACCCGTCCGATATTAATCCCGTTTCAAACGTCAAATTCGAAAAACCCACTAGAAAAGCGCTTTCAGCTCATCAAGCTTCGAATTGACCAGCCATCCATAGTAGTTTTCCTGCGGTAGCAAAGGTTCCTGACCGTCCGCCTTTCGCTTGGCGTTTTCGTTGGCAAGCGCTCGTGCGCGTGCTTCGGCACCGCCCGTATTATAGAGCGTGGCGGTCAGGCCGGGATTCTTCGAAATGTCGAAGTCGGCGATCTGGCGGTAGGAGTTGATCGACTGTTTCAGCGTCGCCGCAATGTAGGGCAGCGTCAGATCGGGGTCCATGATCGTCTTGTAGACGACATTGCCGTCTTCTGCGTTGAGCTTGGGCAGACCGGAAACGCGGTTCACCATGTCGGACATCTGCAATGCTGTCAGCGGATTGATCTGGCCAAGACCGAATGTCTGCCCGGCATAGAAGGGCTGGAAGAAGACCGCGCTGAAACGATTGTTGGGATAAGCGTTGCCACCGACAGATTTGCCGCGGAAGTTCTTATTCCAGACATTCTCGCGGCAGGACCATAGCGAATAGCTGTCCTTGTGTTTCAGGCAGTCGGCAAATTCCGGCCTCTTGATGAACTGGCCGATGCTTTCACCATTGTAGCCGAAGCTCACGCCCTGGTTCACATAGGACATGGCCTTGACGTAATAGGTCTGCAGCCGGTCATAGACGTCGACATTATAGGTGTGCTCGCCCACAATCGCGCCGACAATATGAATAGGATCGATGCCATAGGCGGCTGCCGTTGAGCGGATCTTGGAACGCAGCGAGGCATCCTTTTTCAGGAGATTGTAGATCTTCTGATACTTCTTCTCGTACGTCGTGCTCAGCTCACGCGTGCGCTTGGCGGATGCGCCGGGAATTGGGGGCTGTTCCGCACTGCGATTGCCCGGAGGCACGACCGTCGCTGCATAGGCGCTCTGGCTGGCAAGGCTGAGGGCCAGGACAAATCCAACAAAAATGCGTCGCGGCTTTGCGCCCATTATTCTGATCATTGTGTGGAAACGGTCCTGATATGGTGAATATTCGGTAAAAGTTGCGGGGAAAATAAAAAACCCCCCGATGCAAGTCGAGGGGTTTTTGCAGTATTTGCGAAAGTGAACTCGCGCCGTGGCTTTATGGCCACTTTTACAAGATGAAGCGCGACAGATCGGTGTTCTTGGCAAGGCTGCCGATCTTGTCCTTTACATAGGCCGCGTCGATGACGAAAGTTGCGCCTGTCTTGTCAGGCGCGGTGTATGAAATTTCATCGAGAACACGTTCCATCACCGTCTGCAACCGGCGCGCACCGATGTTTTCAACCGTCGCATTGAGATCGACAGCGATATCGGCCAGAGCGTCGATGGCGTCATCGGTGATCTCCAGCTTCACCTCTTCCGTTTCCATCAGTGCGATATACTGCTTGATCAGGCTTGCCTCGGTCTCCGTCAGGATGCGGCGGAAATCTTCGCGTGTCAGCGCATTAAGCTCGACACGGATCGGCAGACGGCCCTGTAGTTCCGGCAGAAGATCGGACGGCTTGGATACGTGAAACGCACCGGATGCGATGAACAGCACGTGGTCGGTCTTCACCGGCCCGTATTTGGTCGCAACGGTCGTGCCTTCGACCAGCGGCAGCAGATCGCGTTGCACGCCTTCGCGCGACACACCGGCACCCATACCACCTTCCCGCGATGCGATCTTGTCGATCTCGTCGATGAACACAATGCCTTCGTCTTCGGTGACGCGAAGCGCTTCCTGAACGATCTGGTCCTGATCCAGAAGCTTGTCGGATTCATCATTGATCAGGATCGGATAGGAATCCTTCACCGTGGTCTTGCGCGTCTTGGTGCGCCCGCCCATGGCCTTGCCCAGCATGTCGGACAGGTTCATGACACCGATATTGGCGCCCGGCATGCCCGGAATTTCAAAGCTTGGGCCGGAGCCGGTATCGGCGACCTCGATTTCGATTTCCTTGTCGTCCATTTCGCCATTGCGCAGCTTCTTGCGGAAACTGTCACGCGTGGCGGGGCTGGCGGTCTTGCCGACCAGTGCATCCAGCACGCGTTCTTCGGCATTGAGATGCGCCTTGGCCTTCACATCGTCGCGACGCTTTTCACGGACGAGCGTGATGGCAACTTCGACGAGATCGCGGACGATCTGCTCGACGTCACGGCCGACATAGCCGACTTCGGTGAACTTGGTCGCTTCCACCTTGACGAAAGGCGCACCGGCCAGCTTTGCGAGGCGGCGGGAAATTTCTGTCTTGCCGACGCCGGTCGGTCCGATCATCAGGATGTTTTTCGGCATGACCTCTTCGCGCATCTGGCCTTCGAGCTGCTGGCGGCGCCAGCGATTGCGAAGGGCGATAGCGACCGCGCGCTTGGCGTCGTTCTGGCCGATGATGAAGCGGTCGAGTTCGGAGACGATTTCACGGGGAGAGAAATTACTCATAATTATAACCCACTTTGCCACTGCTTGATGAACTCGAACGGATGCAGCAGCATGATCACGTTGAGCGTAAGATTGTCGCGAATGACGATCAGCGCCAGAACTTCAAAGAACAGCGCGATGGCGACGGTTATTTTCGTTGGCAGTTTGGCTGCGATCAGAAAGCCGATCAGGGCGGCAACCGTGTCGGCAACCGAATTCACGATGCTGTCGCCGAAATAGTCCACCGAGGACGTATTGGCGCGATAGCGTTCGATGATGAAGTTCGAATTCTCGACCAGTTCCCATACGGCTTCGATGCCGACCGCAGCCGCAAGTCTCAAGCCGAGCGGGGCTTTGGGTGCGATGACCGTGAACAGCCAGTAGAACAGAAAGCCATGGATGATATGCGACAGCGTATACCAGTCGGATATATGCTGCGAATTTTCGGTCATCAGCGAACCCGACCATAATTTTATGGTCCCGCATTCGCACATGGCGATCCGCCCGTCGAAGTAAAGCCAGGAGGCTTGCACTGCGAGTATGGCGAGAACGATCAGGGCGCCCAGACCCCAGCGTTGCGCACTCGGTTTTGAGGCCTGCGCGAGCGAACTCATTCTGCGTCCAGGCTTTCCACGATGATATTGTGGTTGGTGTAGATGCAGATATCGGCGGCGATATCCATCGCCTTGCGGGCGATTTCTTCGGCTGACTTGTCCGTATCGACCAGCGCGCGGGCAGCGGCCAGCGCATAATTGCCGCCCGAACCGATGGCCATGACGCCGTGTTCGGGTTCAAGCACGTCGCCGGTGCCCGTCAGCGCCAGCGTTACCTTGCTGTCGGCAACCAGCATCATGGCTTCCAGCTTGCGCAGATAGCGGTCGGTGCGCCAGTCCTTGGCGAGTTCGACCGAAGCGCGCATGAGCTGGTCGGGATATTGCTCCAGCTTCGCTTCGAGGCGTTCCAGAAGGGTGAAGGCGTCTGCGGTGGCTCCGGCGAAACCGGCAATCACATTGCCCTTGCCGATGCGGCGAACCTTTCGCGCATTGCCCTTCATGACGGTATTGCCGAGCGAAACCTGTCCGTCGCCGGCGATAACGACCTTGTTACCCTTGCGCACGGTGACGATGGTCGTGCCGTAAATTGTCGTGGGATGATGTTCGATCATGGATGCTCCTTTGGCGGCACATGCAATCCCGGAAGGCAATTGCAGGTGCCCCTTCATCTATTGAAGAAACAGGTTCCGTCAGCCATTGGCGGATGAATCGTGCTTCGCTGAGAATATTTAAGAACGTACGGACGAATTGCAAATGCCGAATTGCAGCTTGCCAAACCGGCAAAAGGAATTGGCAAACTGGGCAAGCTGTTCTAGAACGCCTCCAAGCTATTGAATGAGGAAAGCTTATGACTGCAGAAAGCACCCGCAAGGCAAGCATCGAGCGCTCGACCAAGGAAACGAGCATTGCCGTTTCCGTCGATCTGGACGGCGTTGGCAAGTTCGACATCACCACCGGTGTCGGCTTCTTCGATCACATGCTGGAGCAGCTTTCCCGACATTCGCTCATCGATATGCGTGTCATGGCCAAGGGCGACCTGCATATTGACGATCACCACACGGTCGAGGACACCGGCATTGCGCTCGGTCAGGCCATTGCCAAAGCATTGGGCGAGCGCCGCGGTATCGTGCGCTATGCCTCAATGGACCTGGCCATGGACGATACGCTGACCGGCGCTGCGGTCGATGTGTCCGGGCGCGCCTTTCTGGTCTGGAACGTCAATTTCACGACATCCAAGATCGGTGCGTTCGATACCGAGCTGGTGCGCGAATTCTTCCAGGCTTTTGCGATGAATGCAGGCATCACGCTCCACATCAACAATCATTATGGTGCCAACAACCACCATATTGCGGAATCGATCTTCAAGGCGGTGGCCAGGGTTCTGCGCACGGCGCTGGAAACCGATCCGCGCCAGAAGGATGCAATTCCCTCCACCAAGGGTTCGTTAAAGGGATAGGTCCCGAACGGAAGGACAGGTCATGGCGCAATATGTCGTGCTGGAACCGAGGGATAGTAAAGCAATTTCAGGAAAAGTGGACACCGGTTTTCCGTCCGAAATTGCGACTGAAAAAAGCGCTGAAAAGGCCGTCTTCGTGCGCGACGGATTCCATGTACTGGCGCTGGTCTTGCCCTTCGTCTGGCTTCTGACCCAGCGTCTGTGGTTTGAAGCTTTTGCTGTTCTGGGCATTACAATCCTGCTCGGGCTTGTCGGAGCTTACTTTGGCATCGCCGATGCGGTTCCGCTTCTGACCCTGCTGGTATCGCTGTTTGTGGCGCTGGAAGGCGTCAACTGGAAGATCGCCAAGCTCAGGCGTCAGGGTTTTGTCGAAAAAGCGGTCATTGATGCCTCCGATCTGGAAGAAGCAGAGATCCGCTATTTCTACAGCCTCGAAGATGCGGCCCGGCCAGCAACCTCTCTTGCGGACAAGCCTGCTCCGGAATGGGCGCAGCAGCCCCCTCGTCCCACCTATTCCTCATTTGGCTCGACGATCGGGTTTGTCGGCCATCGCGGAGAAAACTGAAAATGCGTGTTGCAATCATCGATTACGGCTCCGGCAATCTGCGCTCGGCCACCAAGGCTTTTGAGCGTGCGGCGCATGAGAGCGGTATCGCGGCAGAAATAGAACTGACGGCGGATGCCGACCGAGTGGCGACGGCTGACCGTATCGTGCTTCCGGGCGTTGGCGCCTACGCCGATTGCCGTCGCGGCCTTCATGCCGTACCGGGCATGGTGGAAGCACTGGAAGATGTGGTTCTGAAGAAGGCGCACCCCTTCCTTGGCATTTGCGTCGGCATGCAGCTCATGTCGGAGCGCGGCCTTGAAAAGGAAGTGACCAAGGGTCTTGGCTGGATTGCGGGCGATGTGCGTGAAATGACACCGTCCGATCCTTCGCTGAAAATTCCGCAGATCGGCTGGAACAGGATTCACGTGAAACATTCTCACCCGGTCTTCGAAGGTATCGAGACCGGCGAGAACGGCTTGCACGCCTATTTCGTGCATTCCTATATGTTCGATGCGAAGAACAAGGCTGACGTGCTGGCCGTTACTGAATATGGCGGCGATGTCACTGCAACGGTTGGCCGCGACAATATGGTGGGAACCCAGTTCCATCCTGAAAAGAGCCAGTTGCTCGGCCTTTCGCTCATTGCCAATTTCCTGAAATGGAAGCCCTGACATTATGATCCTTTTTCCCGCCATCGATTTGAAAGACGGTCAATGCGTGCGCCTGAAGCTCGGCGACATGGATCAGGCAACCGTCTATAATGAAGACCCGGCTGCACAGGCCAAAGCCTTTGAGGATCAGGGCTTTGAATGGCTGCATGTGGTTGATCTCAACGGTGCCTTTGCTGGCGAAAGCGTCAACGGCAAGGCTGTGGAAGCGATCCTGAAAGCCACGAAAAATCCGGTGCAGCTCGGGGGCGGTATCCGCACGCTCCAGCATATCGAGAACTGGCTTTCCAAGGGATTGCGCCGCGTCATTCTTGGTACGGTCGCCGTGCGCGATCCAGCATTGGTGATAGAGGCCTGCAAGGCATTTCCGGGTCGGGTTGCTGTCGGCATCGATGCCAAGGGCGGCTATGTCGCCGTTGAAGGCTGGGCAGAAGCGTCTGAACTGGGCGTGATCGAACTCGCGAAAAAGTTTGAAGGCGCAGGCGTTGCCGCCATCATCTATACCGACATTGATCGCGACGGCGTTCTGGCTGGCATCAACTGGGATTCGACGCTCGGCCTCGCAGATAGCGTTTCCATCCCGGTGATCGCATCGGGCGGCCTCGCCTCGATGGATGACATCAAACGTCTTGCCGCTCCTGATGCCCGCAAGCTGGAAGGCGCGATTTCCGGTCGCGCGCTTTACGATGGCCGCATCGATCCGGCAGAAGCATTATCCCTGTTGAGGGCCGCAGTATGACACTCAAAGCACGCGTAATTCCTTGCCTCGATGTTAAAGACGGCCGCTCCCGCCTGCCCGCAGCGAACAGTCCGGCAAAGGCCGGACAGCGAGGACAGGCAAAACTGAAAAGAGACGCGGCAGATCGAGGACAACCATGCTGAAAGCAAGAGTGATACCGTGCCTCGATGTGAAGGACGGACGCGTCGTCAAGGGTGTGAACTTTGTCGATCTGATCGATGCCGGTGATCCGGTTGAAGCAGCGCGTGCCTATGATGCGGCAGGCGCAGACGAATTGTGCTTCCTCGACATCACGGCGTCTTCGGACAATCGCGAGACAATTTTCGATGTGATCGCCCGTACAGCGGAACAGTGCTTCATGCCGCTCACTGTTGGCGGTGGCGTGCGTCAGGTTGCCGATATTCGCAAGCTGCTTCTGGCCGGTGCAGACAAGGTTTCGATCAACACGGCTGCGGTGAAGAACCCGGAATTTGTTGCAGAAGCTGCTGACAAATTCGGTGACCAGTGCATCGTGGTTGCCATCGACGCCAAGAAGGTTTCGGGCGAAGGTGAAGCCGACCGTTGGGAAATCTTCACCCATGGCGGACGCCAGACAACCGGCATCGACGCGGTGGAGTTTGCGCAGAAGGTGGTGAGCCTCGGCGCTGGTGAAATCCTGCTAACCTCGATGGATCGCGACGGAACCAAGGCCGGTTACGACGTGGCACTGACGCGAGCCGTGGCTGACAGCGTGCGCGTTCCGGTAATCGCTTCGGGTGGTGTCGGCAATCTCGATCACATGGTTGCGGGCATTCGTGACGGTCATGCGACGGCAGTTCTCGCAGCATCCATCTTCCACTTCGGCACCTATACGATTGGCGAGGCCAAACGCTATATGGCCGAAGCTGGCATCCCGATGCGGCTCGATCCGGTCCGTTAAAGAGCAAGATTTAAGGAAATCCGATGACTGAGTTCACACTTTCCGACCTTGAACGCATCGTCGCGGAGCGTGCCGGCATGACGGGCGGCTCGTCTTATACTGCAAGCCTTGTTGCCAAGGGACAGACACGGGCCGCGAAAAAGCTCGGTGAAGAAGCCGTGGAAACGGTCATTGCCGCTGTTGAGGGCAACCGCGCGGAAGTGGTCACTGAAAGCGCTGACCTGCTTTATCATCTGCTGGTGGTTCTCAAGATTGCGGACGTACCACTCAATGAGGTTCTTGCAGAATTGCAACGCCGCACGGCGCAGACTGGTCTTGAGGAAAAGGCCGGTCGTCCGAAAGCATAAATGCAAAGCGAATTGAAAGCTGCTAGTGCAGAATTGGCGTTGAGGGAGAGCAGCGACAATATGTGGGAAAAAGTGGACCAGCTAACGCCGTCGCGTTACTCGCCTTACCGTTTCTTTTCGGCTGAGGAATGGGCGGGCTTTCGCGCCGACACGCCGCTCACTTTGACTTATGACGAGGTCAAACGGCTGCGCTCGCTGGGCGATCCTATCGATCTCGATGAGGTGCGGCGCATCTATCTGTCGCTGTCGCGATTGCTGTCGGCGCATGTGGAGGCAAGCCAGCTTCTGTTCGAGCAGCGCAAGCAGTTCCTCAACATGGAAGAGTCGTTCAAGACACCGTTCATCATCGGCATTGCCGGTTCGGTTGCAGTCGGCAAATCCACGACTGCGCGTATCCTGAAAGAGCTTCTTGCACGCTGGCCATCGAGCCCGAAGGTCGATCTGGTGACGACCGACGGTTTTCTCTACCCCAATGCGGTCCTGCGCGAGCAGAACATGATGGAGCGCAAGGGTTTTCCCGAAAGCTACGATGTCGGTGCGGTCTTGCGCTTTCTGTCAGCGATCAAGGCAGGCATGAGCCAGGTGCGTGCGCCGCTCTATTCGCATCTGAGCTACGACGTATTGCCGGGCGAATATCAGATCGTCGACAAGCCGGATATTCTGATCTTTGAAGGCATCAATGTGCTGCAGGTGCGCGATCTGCCGGAAGACGGCAAGATGGTGCCCTTCGTGTCCGATTTCTTCGACTTCTCGATCTATATCGATGCGGAATCGCAGCTGATTCACAAATGGTATATCGACCGCTTCATGCGGCTGCGGGAGACTGCTTTCGTCAATCCGGAATCCTTCTTCCATCGCTATTCGCAGCTTTCGGAAGATGCGGCGCGTTCGATTGGCGAAGGACTGTGGAACAATATCAACCTGAAGAACCTCAAGGATAATATCCTGCCGACGCGCCCGCGCGCCGATCTGATCCTGCGCAAGGGCAGCGATCACCTGATCGAGGAAGTTGCGCTGAGAAAAATATAAAAGCGGAAGATATAGTAACGACAATGCCGCAAACGTTGCGCATGTATCAAGTGGATGCCTTCACAGACCGCCTGTTTGGTGGCAATCCGGCAGCCGTTCTCATTCTCGACGCGTGGCTGTCCGACCATCTGATGCAGGCAATCGCCAGCGAGAACAATCTGGCGGAAACGGCTTTTGCCTGCCGCGACGGGGATAGCTGGCGTTTGCGCTGGTTCACCCCAACGACGGAAGTCGATTTCTGCGGCCATGCCACGCTGGCGACGGCGCATGTCCTTGCTGCACATTATGATGTTGAAGGGGATATGGATTTTGAAACCCGCGTCGGCCCGATCCGGGTTTCTCGTTCGGGCAGCGGTTATGTCCTCGACATTCCGTGTTTTCCGCCGCAACCATTGGCGGAACTGCCGACCTCCATCGCTCCGCTTTTTGACAGATCGGACGGGAGCCGGTTCTTCCGCAATTTTGAGAACATCTTCGTTGAGGTTGCAGACGAGGCGTCCGTACGCGTTTTCGTCCCTGACTTGCCGCAGATTGCGAAACTGGGACCCGTCGGTCTAGTTGTCACGGCAAAGGGCGTGTCGCATGATTTTGTCTCGCGCTATTTCGTACCTGGCGCGGGCATTCCCGAAGATCCCGTCACCGGGTCGATTCACGCTACGCTTGTACCCTATTGGAGCCGGAAATTGGGAAAGAACCGACTGCATGCACAGCAGGTGTCGGCACGTGGCGGACATCTTCTTTGCGAACTGAAAGACGACCGCGTCCTGCTTGCGGGCAAGGCCGTCACCTTCATGGCGGCGGAAATCTATCTGCCGGATGTTGATGGCGGAGAGTTTCCGCCCCGTGGTTCCTTTTAATCGTAAGAAACCTTGCCGCGGCCCTTCTTGATGTCGGATCGTCCAGACTTGGCCTTGAGGCGGCGTTCGACGGAGCCTTTTGTGGGCCTGGTCTTCTTGCGTGGCGGCGGCGGTGGTTCGGCAGCTTTGGCAATAAGCGCGATCAGCCGTTCGCGCGCGTCCTCGCGGTTGCGCTCCTGGGTGCGGAAACGATTGGCCTCGATCAGAATATCGCCGTCCTTGGTACCTTTCTGTCCGGCAAGCTTGAAGAGCCGTGACAGGATATCTTCCGGCAGGCCTGCTCTCACGGCATGAAAGCGCAGCTGCACGGCAGTCGAAACCTTGTTGACGTTCTGACCGCCCGGCCCGGAGGCACGAATGAAGCTCTCCTCCAGATCGTCTTCACGGATCGTCAGGCGATTGGTGATGCGGATGATGTTCCGGTTCTCTTCCATGACGAGGAGATATACCGCTTTGTATCCCTTATACAAAAGAAAAACCCGGCCTTTCAGCCGGGCTCTCCCTCCTCCTCAGGATGGTAAAAGCATGTCTCCAAAAAGTGGGAACCGGTTTTTGGATAAAGACATGCGTAGAAAAAGCTATTCCGCAGCGATACGGATCGCTGGCGCCGCGTCCTTTACCTCGTGATCGACATGGCTTTCGAATTTTTCGAAATTCGTGACGAACATGTCGACAAGCTTCTTGGCCTGCGCGTCATAGGCAGCCTTGTCGGCCCAGGTCGAGCGCGGATCGAGAATGGACGTGTCCACACCCGGTACGTCGACCGGAACCGCGAAGCCGAAATTCGGATCGATGCGGAATTCGGCTTCGTTCAGCGAACCGTCAAGCGCGGCGGCGAGCAGAGCGCGGGTTGCCTTGATTGGCATGCGCTTGCCGACGCCGTAAGCACCACCGGTCCAGCCGGTATTGACCAGCCAGCAATCGACCTTGTGCTCGGCGATCAGCTTGCGCAGAAGATTGCCATATTCCGACGGATGGCGCGGCATGAACGGTGCGCCGAAACAGGTCGAGAAGGTCGCTTCCGGTTCGGTCACGCCCTTTTCGGTACCGGCGACCTTAGCCGTGTAGCCGGACAGGAAGTGGTACATGGCCTGTGCTGGCGTCAGCTTGGCAATCGGAGGCATTACGCCGAAGGCATCGGCGGTGAGCATGATGATGTTCTTCGGCTGGCCGCCCTTGCCCGACTTCGATGCATTCGGGATGAAATCGAGCGGATAGGCGCAGCGGGTGTTTTCCGTCAGCGAGCCGTCGTCGAAATCCGGCTGGCGGTTCTCATCGAGAACGACATTTTCCAGCACCGTGCCGAAACGCTGCGTCGTCGCGTAGATTTCCGGCTCCGCTTCGGCGGACAGACGGATGGTTTTGGCGTAGCAGCCGCCTTCGAAGTTGAAGATGCCATGTTCGCCCCAGCCATGCTCGTCATCGCCGATCAGCGTACGGGTCGGATCTGCCGAAAGCGTGGTCTTGCCGGTGCCGGACAGGCCGAAGAAGACGGCGGTGTCGCCGTTCGGGCCTTCATTGGCCGAGCAGTGCATCGGCATCACACCCTTCGCAGGCAGGATGTAGTTGAGTGCGGTGAAAACCGACTTCTTCATCTCGCCGGCATAGGACGTGCCGCCGATCAGTACGATCTTGCGGGTCAGGTCGACCGCGATCACGGTTTCAGTGCGCACGCCATAGCGTTCCGGATCCGCCTTGAAGGATGGCAGGTCGATAATCGTCATTTCCGGCACGTAGGAAGCGAGCGCTTCCTGTTCCGGACGGATCAGAAGATTGCGAATGAACAGCGAATGCCAGGCATACTCGGTGATGACGCGGGCATTGATCTTGTTGTCGGCATCGGCGCCGCCGATGAGATCCTGAACGAAAAGCTCCTTGCCCTTCGCATGGTCGATGAAATCGGCATAAAGAAGCTCGAAGGCCTCGCGGCTCATCGGCTTGTTGTTGTCCCACCAGACATGACCTTCCGTGTCGGCATCGCGGACGACGAACTTGTCTTTCGGCGAACGGCCCGTGTGCTGTCCGGTGCGTGCGACAAGCGCACCCTGCGCCGACAGTTCGGCTTCGCCCCGGCGAACGGTTTCCTCATAAAGCCGGGCGGCCCCAAGGTTGTAAAAGACTGCGGAGATTTCCTTCAGTCCTGAAGTGGCAATGGAAGCGGCCGTGTTGTGAATGCCGGTCTCTCTCATGATGTCTCCGCCATATGGTTTGACAATTGATCGGTCTCGTTTCGCGCCTACCAGATTGATCGCGAAACTGAGGATGGCAGTCAGAAACAGATTAATCGTGGCAATTCAAATATTTAATCGATTTAAAATTTTTGAAATTTTTTTAAATCGTTTAATCTATGCGTTATGAGCTGTGAGTTTCGGGGAATGAAGGTCGGGCTGGCATTAACCAAAGCGCGATTCGGAGAGCGTCGTTTCGCGGCTTCTTCCGGTGCTGCCACATTTTGTACCTAATTTGTACTGCACAAGCAGGCACATTATACTAGTATCGATGTGTAATAAGGCGCTCGATCTATAACCCGCCAGTCTCTGGCGGCTGAAAGACGTCACCAGCCGGATATTCCGGTTGGCTTAGTTGAAGGAGAAAGGTTCGCATGAAGGAAGCCTCGGCAACGCAGACAATTGCGCTGGTCGACGACGACCGCAACATCCTGACCTCCGTGTCCATCGCGCTGGAATCGGAAGGCTATCGGGTCGAAACCTACACCGATGGCGCGTCCGCGCTGGACGGTCTGATGGCGCGTCCGCCCAATCTTGCGATCTTCGATATCAAGATGCCGCGCATGGACGGTATGGAGCTTCTGCGCCGTCTGCGCCAGAAATCCGACCTCCCCGTCATCTTCCTCACGTCCAAGGACGACGAGATCGACGAGCTTTTCGGCCTCAAGATGGGCGCGGATGATTTCATCACCAAGCCGTTCTCGCAGCGCCTTCTGGTCGAGCGCGTCAAGGCGGTGCTTCGCCGGGTTGCCGCACGCGATGGCACGGCCAAGCCGACCGGACAGCAGGCCAAATCGCTTGAGCGCGGCCAGCTGGTCATGGATCAGGAGCGTCACACCTGCACCTGGAAGGGCGAGCCGGTAACGCTGACGGTCACTGAGTTCCTGATTCTTCATTCGTTGGCACAGCGTCCGGGCGTCGTGAAAAGCCGTGACGCCCTCATGGATGCGGCTTATGATGAGCAGGTCTATGTGGATGACCGTACCATCGACAGCCATATCAAGCGCCTGCGCAAGAAGTTCAAGGCGGTTGACGACGATTTCGAAATGATCGAAACGCTCTATGGCGTTGGCTATCGCTTCCGCGAGGCTTGATAGATAATTACATATCGCCAGTCCGTAAGGTCTGGCGGTAGTTTAATGAGAGCAGACAGAGCGACATGGTCGCAGAAACCGGGAACGACGGCCTTATCGGCCAGAAATCGGATTTGCGCGAACGCAGGGCCCGGCGGCAGCGCTCGGTGTTCTGGCGTCGCTTCTTTGCGCCCCTGCGCAAGTTTCTTGGCCAATATCTGTTCTCGAGTCTGACGCGCCGTATCCTGTTTCTCAATCTGGCGGCGCTGGCGGTTCTTGTTTCCGGCATTCTCTACATGAATCAGTTCCGTGAGGGGCTGATTGATGCAAAGATCGAAAGCCTGCTGACGCAAGGCAAGATCATTGCAGGCGCCATTTCGGCTTCGGCGACCATCGATACCAATTCTCTGATGATCGACCCGGAAAAGCTTCTGGAGCTTCAGGCCGGGCAAAGCCTGACGCCATCACCGGATTCGCCCGACAATTGGGAATTTCCGATCAATCCGGAAAAAGTTTCTCCCTTGCTGCGCCGGTTGATTTCGCCGACGAGCACGCGGGCGCGCATCTATGATCGCTACGCCAATATGTTGCTCGATTCGCGCGCACTCTATTCACCAAGCTTCCCTTCGGCGGGGCCTGTACTTCGCTACGACCTGCCGCCGATCGAGGAAGAGACGCCGACCATCTGGGAACGGGCCGGGACGTGGATTTCGCATCTGTTCTATGGTGGAGGCCTGCCGGTCTATCAGGAACAGCCGGGCGGTAACGGCCTTGCCTATCCGGAAATCGTCAAGGCGCTGGCCGGTTCGCCGCAAACAGCGCAGCGACGCAATGAAAAGGGCGAGCTGGTCGTCTCGGTTGCCGTCCCGATCCAGCGCTCGCGTGCAATATTGGGTGTACTCCTGCTCTCCACCGAAGGCGACGACATCGACAAGATCGTGCAGGGTGAACGCATGGCGGTTTTCCGCGTGTTCGGCGTCGTTTCTCTGGTCATGGTCATTCTGTCGCTTTTCCTCGCATCGACGATTGCAAGCCCGCTGCGCAAGCTTTCTGCTGCGGCAGACCGCGTTCGCCATGGTGTGAAGAGCCGTGTGGAAATTCCCGATTTCTCCGAACGTCAGGATGAGGTCGGCCATCTTTCCACGTCGATCCGCGAAATGACCGATTCGCTCTATACCCGTATCGAAGCCATCGAAAGCTTTGCCGCCGATGTCAGCCACGAGTTGAAGAACCCCCTCACCTCGCTGCGCAGCGCTGTCGAAACCCTGCCGCTCGCCAAGACCGAAGAATCGCGCAAGCGGCTTCTCGATATCATCCAGCATGACGTTCGCCGCCTCGACCGCCTGATTACCGATATTTCCGACGCTTCGCGTCTCGATGCGGAACTTGCGCGCGAACATATCGACCGCGTCGACATGAAGACGCTTCTGACCAATCTCGTAACGGCAGCGCGCGAAGTGCGGCGCAACAAGGTCGGAACGGAAATCGTCTTCGATACCGGCAAACTGCCTGCCGGAAAGAAGGGTTTCTATGTTGCCGGTCACGATCTGCGTCTCGGTCAGGTGGTGAGCAATCTGATTGAAAATGCCCGTTCTTTCGTGCCGGACGATACAGGCCGCATCGTCGTGTCGCTGAGTGGCGAAGGCAGTCGCTTGCGCGTGCTTGTCGAGGATAATGGTCCAGGCATTCCGATCGAGAATATCGAGCGCATTTTCGAGCGATTCTATACGGACCGTCCGGCCTCAGAGGCTTTCGGCCAGAATTCCGGTCTCGGCCTTTCGATCAGCCGCCAGATCATAGAAGCGCATGGCGGCACGCTGACTGCAGAGAATATTGTCGATCCGGCAAGGCCCGACCAGTTCAAGGGTGCGCGCTTCATCGTCGACCTGCCTGCAAGCCCATGACGCCTGAAGAGGAAAAAAGCGGGCTTCATGCGACCACGCTTCAGGTTCAAGGCCGCGGTGTCATGATCATGGGGCGTTCCGGCGCGGGCAAGACCGAACTTGCGCTGACACTTGTGGAAAGAGCCCTCCTTCGTGGAGAGGTCGCTTCACTGGTCGCTGACGACCGCACATTGCTTCATGTGGAAAGCGGCACGCTGATCGCCAGCGTTCCAGCCGCCCTTGCTGGTGGCGTGGAGATTCGCGGGGCGGGGCTTTTTAAGGTCGCTTTTGCGGAGGCCGTTCCGCTTTATCTCGTCGTCCGGCTTGTGGATCGTGACGAGGCCGAACGCTATCCAAGTGGTGAAATGTGGGAATTCGAGGGCATCTCACTGCCCCGACTTCTTTTGCCGGCTTTGTCGTCGAATGGCGATTCCAACGCGCTTTCACGGGCCATCGAAGCCACCTTGTTCTATGAAAAATGGCCCTCCTCCGAGGGCTGAAACAGGCTTCGTTACGAATCGGCTAATATTTCACAGCGCTGCGGCATTTTGCTTTTTTAGTGGCAGCGTGGAAATTTTTCACTTGCTATCAAGATTTGCGCTGCCAAGATGCACAACTCGCCGGCGCTTTTCCGGCGTGGTTTCAGTGCCATCTGACACTCTGGCGGGGTGATGCGGCGGGCACGCGACGGGAGCTTTTATAGTATGATCGGACTCGTGCTTGTCACGCACGGAAGGTTGGCCGAAGAGTTTTTGCATGCTGTTGAGCATGTAGTCGGGCCGCAAGACAATTTCGAGACCGTTTGCATCGGTGCCGAAGACGATATGGAACAGCGTCGGCGGGATATCGTTGATGCGGTGGAACGCGCCGATAATGGCAGCGGGGTCATCATCCTGACCGATATGTTCGGTGGTACACCGTCCAATCTCGCCATTTCCGTCATGAAGGAAGGCAAGGTCGAAGTCATCGCAGGTGTCAATCTGCCGATGCTTATCAAGCTGTCGAGCGTCCGCATCGGGGGCGACATCAAGACAGCCCTGCGTGAGGCGCAGGATGCGGGGCGCAAATATATTAATGTTGCGAGCCAGGTCCTGACAGGAAAGTAATTCATGCACTCCAGCGTGCCCGTTACCGGTGAATACGAACCCGAAACTGCAGTTTCCCGATCCTTCGAGATCGTCAACAAGCGCGGACTTCATGCCCGCGCTTCGGCCAAGTTCGTGCAACTGGTCGATGGTTACAATGCGCATGTCCGCGTGAGCAAGGACGGCATGACCGTTGGCGGCACGTCGATCATGGGGCTGATGATGCTCGCCGCGTCACCCGGCTGCTGCATCGACGTTAGTGCCTCCGGTGAACAGGCCGATGCCGTGTTGGAAGCCTTGCAGACACTCATCGCCGACAAGTTCGGCGAAGAATGCTGAAGAACAAGACTGTGGCCGCCGTGGGTGATCTCAACGATCCGGTGGCCGTTTTTGATGCAGGGATCGGCAGTTATGCTCTGGTTGAACTGATCAGGCGCAGCCAGCCGCAGCGCGACATCATCTATTTTGCTGATCGGGCCAGTTTCCCCTATGGCGCCAAAAGCCACGATCAGCTGCTTTCCATCATGCGCAGCACGATCCAATACCTCACAAGCCTTGGCGCTCAAACAATTGTCCTTGCTTCCAACGCGCCCTCGGTCATGGTCCTCGACACATTGAAAAGCGAGTTCGCCGTACCGGTTTACGGTGTGGCGCCGCCGGTACGCACTGCCCTTGCGATGAGCCACAGCGGCAAGGTTGCCGTTTTGGGGGTGCGTTCGATGATCGAGAGCGAAGAACTTGCATGTTTTGTCCGAACACAGGCCGATAACCCAGGCGATGTCGCTCTGATCAATGCGTCTGCGATGGTGGAGCTGGTGGAAAACGGCGCTTTTCTTCGGCAACCGGACGAGACCGCGCAAAAGGTCGCCGCATTCTGCGATGACATTGCTGCGAGCCACCCTCATATCGACACGCTGACACTTTCCAGCACCCATCTGCCATGGCTCAGACCGTTTTTCGAAACGGCCCGTCCCGGCTGGCAGTTTCTTGATCCGGCGGATGACGTGATCGCTGCACTCCCGCTACCCGAAGGCGGCTCCGGTCGCACAGTTGCCCTTGTCACGGAAAGCGAAACCTATCCCGTTGCCGAGTTTCGCCACATGCTCGAAATATTGCAGGTCGATCTTCCTTTGACGGTCATCGACCCCGTATTCGACAAACCTGCCTGATATGCACGTATAAAGATTTCTTTATATTGCGTTGTGCTTCTGGCTGTGATCTGCTAGTCAAGGCGGCAGCCGGAGCGCTTTCCCGTGTGGAAAGCCGCCCCATATTGGAATGCAATCCCGGCCGCTGATTACATCTTTATCGAGCTGGAACTGCCTTTTATTGGAGCAAGCGATGACCGCAAGCCAAGATTTTGTCGTCAAGGATCTTAGCCTGGCCGATTGGGGCCGCAAGGAACTCGATATCGCAGAAACCGAAATGCCGGGCCTGATGGCTGCCCGCGAGGAATTCGGCAAGTCGCAGCCGCTGAAGGGCGCACGCATTTCCGGATCGCTGCATATGACGATTCAGACCGCCGTTCTGATCGAAACCCTGCAGGCGCTGGGCGCTGAGGTCCGCTGGGCCTCCTGCAACATTTTCTCGACGCAGGATCATGCGGCTGCCGCGATTGCCGCAACCGGCACGCCGGTTTTCGCCATCAAGGGCGAAACGCTTGAAGAATACTGGACCTATACCGACCAGATCTTCCAGTGGCCGGACGGCGAACCGTCCAATATGATCCTCGACGATGGTGGTGACGCCACCATGTATATCCTCATCGGCGCGCGTGCCGAAGCAGGCGAGGACGTTCTGTCGAAACCCGGTTCGGAAGAAGAGGAAGTGCTTTTCGCGCAGATCAAGAAGCGTATGGCTGCAACGCCGGGCTTCTTCACGCGCCAGCGCGACGCCATCAAGGGCGTGACGGAAGAAACCACCACCGGCGTCAACCGTCTTTACCAGCTGCAGAAGAAGGGCCTCCTGCCCTTCCCGGCCATCAACGTCAATGACAGCGTCACCAAGTCGAAATTCGACAACAAGTACGGCTGCAAGGAATCGCTCGTTGACGGCATTCGTCGCGGCACCGATGTCATGATGGCTGGCAAGGTTGCCGTCGTGTGCGGTTATGGCGATGTCGGCAAAGGCTCTGCCCAGTCGCTCGCCGGCGCAGGCGCACGCGTGAAGGTTACCGAAGTCGATCCGATCTGCGCACTTCAGGCTGCAATGGATGGTTTCGAAGTCGTAACCCTCGACGATGCCGCTTCTACAGCCGATATCATCGTGACCACGACCGGCAACAAAGACGTGATCACCATCGACCATATGCGCAAGTTCAAGGACATGGCGATCGTCGGTAATATCGGTCACTTCGACAACGAAATTCAGGTGGCAGCACTCCGCAACCTGAAATGGACCAATGTGAAGCCGCAGGTCGATCTGATCGAATTCCCGGACGGCAAGCGCATCATCCTGCTTTCTGAAGGCCGCCTGCTCAATCTGGGCAATGCAACTGGCCATCCGAGCTTCGTCATGTCGGCTTCGTTCACCAATCAGGTTCTGGGCCAGATCGAGCTCTTTACCCGCACCGACGCCTACAAGAATGAAGTCTATGTGCTGCCGAAACATCTTGACGAGAAGGTCGCGCGCCTGCATCTCGACAAGCTCGGTGCCAAGCTGACTGTGCTTTCCGAGGAACAGGCTGCCTATATCGGCGTCACTCCACAGGGCCCGTTCAAGTCGGAACACTACAGGTATTAACCATACGTTAAGCATTGCACTACATGTTGAGGCCGGGCGGTTGACAAACTGCCCGGTCTTTCTTTTTGCGTGCAAGATGCTTCACGCGGATTCGCCGGAAGGGTATTGTGTAGGCGAATCAAGGTGTTTGAGCGGGTGTTTGCGTTGTGCGTTTTTTGCCGGTTGTGGCGGGAAGCGACAGGACGATTCATCCCCAGAATACCTCAAAACGCGATGACCATCGTGCACTGTGGCGGCGTGCGTATGGTCAGGCTTTGATGTGTATTGAAGTGTTTTAATACGGCCGGTCTGCCTTCGTGGCGGTTTTCATGGCCGGGTGGCGGAGAAAAGGACAACATGCCAGATTTCGGCGCAACGGGGATTTTGCGGAATGTTTCCGCAATCGTTACTGGCAGGCAATGGCTTCCTGCCGCCCATGTTGCAAAGCCGTTCGCATGGCTTGCTCCGAAAAAAGCCCTGATGAAGGCTTCCGTTTCTCTTTCGACGCTTTTCGCCGCCATGCCTGCCTTCGCACAGGGCGCGGAATCGGCGCGTATCGCCCTGCCCTTCGGCGGTGGCAGTATCGGCGCTTTCGAAGTCATCCAGTTTTCCATGTTCCTAGGTGTGATGGGCGCAGCGCTTCTTTCTGCGGGCTGGCTGATCCGCGAACGATCGCGCGTTGCCGCAGAAAACAAGGAACTGCGTTCCAAATTCGCCGACCTCAATCTGGTCGCCCAGCGCAATGAAGCGCTGCTTAACCTCAAGGATCAGCGCATCGTGGTCTGGGATGGCCATAGCACACGCGCTGAAGTCGTCGGACTGTTGCCAGACGATAGTGCGGCCCCGCAGGATCGCTCCAACTTTCTGGCATTTGGCCGCTGGTTGCGCCCGCAATCGGTCGTGGCGCTTGAGCGCGCCATTGGAATGCTGCGTGAACAGGCACGGTCTTTCGATCTCACGGTTGAAACTGTCAACGGCACTCTGCTCGACGTGCGCGGACGCACATCGGGCGGCTTTGCTGTTGCCCGGTTCCTCAGCCTGCAGGGCGTGCAGGCGGAACGCGCGGCACTGCAGGCGCAGAACCGTGAATTTTCCGAGCGTATCGAGCTTTTCCGGCGTCTTCTCGACCGGATCGACCAGCCGGTATGGACCCGCGACGCCGGTGGTCGCGTCGAATGGGTCAACGCCGCCTATGCGCAGGCAGTCGATATGGCGGATGCGAGCCAGGTCATTTCAGAAGGGCGCGAGCTTTTCGGCGCACAGGCGCGTCAGCGTCTGGAGCGTGATCGCTTTGCCGAGCCTGTCCTGCAGGACCAGCTGACGGCTGTGGTGCACGGTGACCGCCGCCTTTTCAACGTGACGGACGTAAGCGCGGAAACAGGTTCCATCGGCCTCGGTTTCGACCAGACCGAAGTACAGGCGGTGCGCGAAGAACTGAACCGCACCATGAAGAGCCACGCTGAAACGCTCGACCAGCTTTCGACTGCTGTGGCGATTTTCGATCCCGAGATGAAGCTGCAATTCTTCAATCAGGCTTTTGCCAAGCTTTGGTCACTTGATACGGCTTGGCTGGAATCGCAGCCGAGCAATACGCTGATCCTTGACCGCCTGCGTTCGGAAGGCAAACTTCCAGAGCAGCCGGAATGGCGCAAATGGAAGGATTCGGTGCTTTCTGCCTATCGCGCAGTCGAGCCGCAGGAACATATGTGGCATCTGCCGGATACGCGGACGATGCGCGTCGTCGCCAATCCGCATCCGCAAGGCGGTGTGACCTGGTTCTTCGAGAACATGACCGAGAAGTTCGAGCTCGAAGGCCGTTACAACACGCTCATCAAGGTGCAGGGTGAAACGCTCGACCATCTGGCGGAAGCCGTGGCGGTGTTCGGCTCTGATGGCCGCATCCGGCTTTCCAACCCGTCCTTCGCCGATCTTTGGGCGCTGCCGATGCCGCTCATTGTCGAAGGCACGCATATTTCGTCGATTGCCAAGATTTGCGGCGAGCGCGGCGGCAACGGATTGTGGGATGATTTCGTCTCCACCGTCACTGGCTTTCTCGATACGCGTGACGGGCGCATGGGACAGGTGGAGCTGGACGACGGCACCATTCTTTCCTTTGCCGTGGTGCCACTGCCGAAGGGCCAGACCATGCTGACCTTCATCGACGTCACCGACACCGTGCGCGTCGAACGGGCGCTCAAGGAAAAGAACGAGGCGCTGGAACTGGCCGACCAGATCAAGAACGATTTCGTCCAGCACGTTTCCTACGAACTGCGTTCGCCACTCACAAACATCATCGGCTTTACCGAGCTGTTGCAGACACCGACTTTCGGGTCGCTCAACGAGCGCCAGATCGAATATCTCGACCATATCAGCACGTCGTCATCGGTCTTGCTGACCATCGTCAATGATATTCTTGATCTCGCAACGGTCGATGCAGGCATCATGGAATTGGAGGTCGGTGAGGTTTCCGTCGTGGAAGCGATTTCCGCTGCCGCCTCCCGTGTCGGCGAGCGTATGCGCGACCACGATATCGGGCTCGACATCGACATTGCCGACGACGTGGATGTATTCAAGGCCGATGCAAACCGCGTCCGTCAGGTACTTTTCAACCTCCTGTCCAACGCCACCAACTATGCGCCGGAAGGCTCCAGCATCCAGCTGCAGGTGGCGCGCGAGGGGTCGGAAGTGGTCTTTGCCGTCCACGATGACGGTCCCGGCATGCCCGGAGAAGTGCTCGACACGGTTTTCAAACGCTTCCAGTCCTATCCGAATGGAGGTCGCCGTCGTGGTGCCGGCCTCGGACTTGCCATCGTCAAGAGCTTTGTCGAGCTGCATGGCGGGTCGGTCGATATCGATACGGGTTCCGGTCGTGGAACAACGGTCATTTGCCGTTTTCCGTCGGAAACACGTAGCTTCCGCGTCGCTGCCGAATAAGGTAAAGGGTGCCCATGAGCGCCTCACAATCCAGTATCAGCTATTTCTTGCCCGACGAAGCTGCAACACAGCGTTTCGGCGAGGATTTCGCCCTCGCCCTGCAGAAGGGCGATCTTGTCACGCTTTCCGGCGATCTGGGGGCGGGAAAATCCTCGCTTGCCCGCGCTATCATCCGGGCAATTGCTGATGATGAGGGGCTGGATGTCCCAAGCCCGACTTTCACGCTGGTACAAAGTTACGAGACTTTGCGCATTCCTGTTGCCCATGCCGATCTTTACCGTATTTCACACGGCGAAGAACTGGATGAGTTGGGGTTGCCGGAGTTCCTGGAAGATGGCGTGGTGCTGGCCGAATGGCCGGAGCAGGGCGACAGTTTCCTGCCCGAACCGTCGTTTGCCGTCACGCTGAGCCATGAAGGAGCAGGGCGGCGTATTACCGTGTCGGGACCAGCGGCTGCGATCCAGCGGCTGGAACGCTGTCGGATGATCCGCGCATTTCTTGAAAAAAACGACCGGGGAGAGTCCACGCGTCGTTATTTCCAGGGAGATGCTGGTCCACGTAGATATGAACTCATCACAAGTGCCTCTGATGGTGTGGAAGTTCTCATGAACGCGCCAGCGATGCCCTATGATCCGCCACTACGTAATGGCAAGTCCTATCGCCAGCTTGCCCATATTGCAGAGAATATTCAGGCTTTTGTGGCAATTGATGGCTTGCTTGCAAAACATGGTTTTCGCGTGCCGCAAATGCGTGCGGTAGATATTGATGCAGGGCTTTTGATCCTCGAGAATCTCGGAACCGTAGGTGTGCGGGCATCGTCCGGTGAACCTGTCGCCGAACGCTATGAGGCCGCCGGACGCTTTCTGGCGCATCTGCATGGTGTTTCCTGGCCAGACCATGCACCTGTGGCGGGGCATCCCGACCACATCATCGCCGGTTTCGACCGCGATGCGATGATGATCGAGGTCAGCCTGATCGGCCAGTGGTACGCGCCGCGCATGATGGGAAGGCAACTTACAGACGCAGAAAAGCAAGCTTACGAAGCCGCATGGGACCACGTGATCGCCGACATTGCCGATGTTGAGAAGAGCCTGCTCTTGCGCGACTATCATTCGCCCAACCTGTTCTGGTTTCCAGAAGCGGAAGGCAAGGACAAGATCGGCGTCATCGATTTTCAGGATGCGATGATTGGACCGGCAGCCTATGACGTGGCTTCGCTGGCCCTCGATGCGCGCGTGACGATTTCGCCGGAGCTGGAACAGGCTGTGGTCGCTGCCTATTGCGATGAGCGTTGTGCGCTCGGACATGCGTTCGACGAGGCTTTGTTCCGCAAGGCCTATGCGGCCATGGGCGCACAGCGTAACGCCAAGCTGCTCGGTCTTTTCGTGCGGCTCGATGAGCGTGATGGTAAGCCGGATTATCTAAAACATCTGCCACGCATTCATGACTATCTCGGCCGTGTGCTGAAGCATTCGGTCATGGCGCCAGTGGCGGCGTGGTTTGAGGAATTGGGATTGATGCAGCAGGAAGAGGCCGCGCAATGAGAATGCCTGAAATGGTCCCGAAGACGGCTATGGTTCTTGCCGCCGGACTTGGCAAGCGCATGCGTCCCATCACCGAAACCATTCCTAAACCGCTGGTCAAGGTGGCGGGCAAGCCCTTGATCGACTGGGGGCTCGATGCGGCGGCGCAGGCGGGCATTGGCATCGCAATCGTCAATGTGCACTATTTAGCCGGCCAACTGGAAGCGCATCTTCGTGACCGCAACGATCTTGAGATCGTGATTTCGGACGAACGCGAAATGCTGCTCGATTCCGCTGGCGGCATCGTGAAGGCGCTGCCGATACTCGGAACAGAACCGTTTGTCATATTGAATGCCGACACATTCTGGGTCGGCGACGAGAAAGCTCCTAATCTGTTGGCGCTCGCTGACGCTTGGGATGCCGACCGAATGGATATTCTCCTGATGACGGCACGTCTCGATCAGGAAACGGGTTATGAAGGCAAGGGTGATTTCGTTGCCGACGAAAACGGGCATCTGCACCGCGCACGGGACATCTCCGGCGAGCCGGTGATCTATGCGGGAGCAGGGATCATCCATCCTCGTATCTTCGCTGGCGCGGAGCCCGGTGTGTCCTCACTCAACCGCTATTTCGACGAAGCGATTGCAGCCGGTCGCCTTTATGGTATGCCAATGACCGGACATTGGCTGACCGTCGGAACGCCGGACGCGATCGGCGAGGCGGAGGCAGCGCTTACCGCATTTGCATGAGGAGGTAGAACGCATGAGCGCACGACAACCCAGAGATGGGAAACAGCGCCTGTTTTCAGTTCCTCCCGGCACGCCCTTTTTGCCCGCCTTTGCCAAGGCGCTTCTGGAAGGGCGGCTGGTCGAAGGTTTCCCCGGTAATCCATCCGATCCGCTGGCATTGGCCAATGCCACCATCTATGTGCCCACGCGTCGCGCAGCGCGCGCATTGCGGTCCATTTTGGTCGATATGAATCCGGCTAAAGAATTTCCAGAAAAAGCGGGAACCGGTATTGCGTCCGGAAATGCGTCGCAAAAAAAGAGCGCTATTTTGCCGACAATAAAGCCGCTCGGCGATGTGGATGAAGATGCAGCTTTCTTCAATGCAGGCTCGTCGGGCGTCTTCGATATCAATCCACCGATCGGTACAGCGGAGCGGCTTCTGCTTCTGGCGCGATTGATCCGTCCTTGGCGGGAATCGCTGCCTTCGCATGTGCGCGCCCTTTTCGGTGTTGACGACGTTTCCGTTCCGGCAACGACTGCCGATGCGATCTGGCTCGCCCGCGATCTGGCAGGGCTGATGGATCAGGTCGAAACTGATGGGGCTAAATGGAGCGAGCTTGCTGGAATTGCTCCGGAAGACCTTGCCGACTGGTGGCAGGTCACGCTCGGCTTTCTCAACATCGTCACCAATCTCTGGCCGGATATTCTGGCGGAACGCAGGCTTTCGAATCCCGCTGCGCATCGCAACGATCTCATCTGGAGCGAAGTGAAGCGGCTGCGCGCCCATCCGCCTGCCGGGCCGGTTATCGTTGCTGGTTCCACCGGTTCCATACCGGCGACGGCGGAACTGATTTCCGCCATTGCGGACTTGCCGAATGGCGCGGTGGTGCTGCCCGGGCTGGATCGCGATCTGGATGATGCAGCCTGGCAGATGCTGGCATCGGCAACCGATAATCCGTCGACCTTCGGTCATCCGCAATTCGGTTTGCGCAAGCTTCTCGATGCAATGCAGACATTGCGTGCGGATGTGGAACATCTGGACGGTATGCCTGCCTCGAAACGCCTGCGCGAACGGGTGGTCAGTGAAGCGCTTCGTCCGGCGGAAACGACCGATGCGTGGGGACAGCTTGCACGCGATCCCGATATGCAGCCGAAAGCCTTGCAGGAAGCAGCGCAGACGATCGATCTGATTGAAACCGCGAATGAGCGGGAAGAAGCGCTTACTGTGGCTCTCGTCCTGCGCGACGCGATCAATGATGAAGGCAGAACAGCCGCGCTTGTTACGGCAGACCGCAATCTGGCGCGGCGCGTGGTGGGTGAACTTGCCCGTTTCGGCATCGACGCCGATGATTCCGGCGGGCGGCATCTGCGTGATGTCGAGACCACGACATTGCTACGGCTGCTGGTCGAGACCGTCTTCAACCCGGGCGACCCGGTTGCGTTGCTGGCGCTGGTCAAGCATCCGCTGCTACGGCTGGAAGCTCCCCGCATCGAGCGACGCCTTGCTGCCGAAACCCTGGAACTCATCGCCTTTCGCGGTGGCACGGGCCGCGCATCCGTGCTCGATCTTCCTGCATTTTTCGACCGGCGGCTGGAGGAAAGTGCCGGCCAGCCATGGCAACCGGCATGGCACGACACGGTCACACCGGACATGATCGCCGCTGCCCGAAATCTTTGCGAAAGCCTATCGAACGCGGTGGCACCATTGGCGCCTTTCGTTATCGCTGGACGCAGGACCGAGATCGGTGAAATCGCGCGGGCCACGGTGGAGGCGCTGGAAAATCTTGCTCGGAATGAAAAGGCCAGCATCGCGCCTTTCTATTCCGGTGAACGTGGCGAGCAGCTTGCCATCTTTTTGCGTGGTCTGGTTTCGAACGAAGCCGGGCTCGATTTTGAAGCGTCGGAATGGCCAGCCGTACTGGATGCCCTGATGGCGGGTGAGACGGTGAAGCCGCATCCGGGCGGTCATCCGCGCCTCTTCATCTGGGGTGCGCTGGAAGCGCGCCTGCAAACCATGGACACGGTGGTTATCGGTGGCCTCAACGAGGGGAGCTGGCCCGCACGCACCCGCAACGACCCATTCATGTCACGCCCCATGAAGTCGATGATCGCGCTCGATCCGCCCGAACGCCGCACCGGCCTTGCCGCCCACGATTTCCAGATGGCGCTCGGCATGGACCATGTCGTGCTGACGCGCTCGCAGCGTTCCGACAATGCCCCGACCGTGCCATCGCGCTGGCTTCAACGACTTGAAACAGTGCTGGGTGCGGATGTGACCGCCGAAATGCGCAAGCGCGGGGCTCGATTCATCCAGTGGTCGCGCGAAATCGATCGTGACGAAGATGTGCCTTTCGTGAAGAGACCGCAGCCTGCGCCGCCGGTCCTAGCGCGCCCGAAGCATTTTTCGGTAACGGAAATCGAAACGTTGCGCCGCGATCCCTATGCGATCTTCGCCAAGAAGATATTGAAGCTGCGGCCGCTGGAACCCTTGATCCGCGACCCGGCTGCCGCCGAACGCGGCACTTTGTTCCACGATATTCTGGGCCATTTTACGCAGGAGGCAATCGATCCGCTGGCGCCCGACGCTGCAGAGCGGTTGATGGAGTTGGGGCGCATCCTCTTTGCCGATATGGATCTGCCGACGGAAATAGAGGCCGTTTGGTGGCCACGCTTCACCGCGCTCATTCCGCAGTTTCTGGCTTGGGAACGCGAGCGCGCCTACAATGTCCAGACCCGCTTTGCGGAGATTTCATCCGATAAACGTGAAGTCGAAGGGCTTGGCATTACGCTTTCCGGTCGTGCTGACCGCATCGATCTGATGCGTGACGGGACAGCGGAAATCATCGATTACAAGACCGGATCGACACCATCGCCCAAACAGGCGCATGTGCTGCTGTCGCCGCAGCTGGCGCTGGAAGCCGCACTTCTGGTGCGCGGCGCGTTTCGGGAACTTGGTTCGGTCCGTGCATCCGATCTGACCTATGTGCGTCTCAAGGCGGGCGGCGAGGTGAAGCCGGAATCGATCCTCAAGATCGGACGACCGCCATCGGAAAAAACTGCACCGGCTCTCGGCGAGGAATCCTGGCAGCGACTGGCGCAATTGCTCGTCGAATATCAAAAACCGGAAAAAGGCTACCTGTCACGCGCATTGCCGTTTCGCGAGACGGACCTGACAGGCGATTACGATCATCTGGCGCGAGTACTGGAATGGTCTGCCGGGGGCGATGCTGGCGGGGAGGGCGGTGAATGAAAAAGGCACCCATTATCCCCGAAGAAACGCTACGGGCACAGAGCAACGCGGCAAATCCGGCGGCTTCTGTCTGGGTGTCCGCCAATGCGGGTTCCGGCAAGACCCATGTTCTGACCGAACGTGTTATCCGCCTGCTGCTGGAGGGTACTGATCCTTCCAAGATTCTCTGCCTTACCTACACCAAGGCGGCTGCGGCGGTGATGCAGAACCGCGTGTTCATGCGGCTTTCAGAATGGGCTGTCCTGCCTGACGAAGAACTCGTCGAACGTCTGAAGTCGCTGGAAGGCCGCAGACCGAACGATGCTCGTCTTGCAGCAGCGCGACGGCTGTTCGCGCGTGCGCTCGAAACACCGGGCGGACTTAAAATCCAGACCATCCATGCTTTCTGCGAAGCGATCCTGCACCAGTTCCCGCTTGAGGCGAACATTGCCGGTCATTTCGAGATGATGGATGATTTGATGCAGGCAGCCCTTGTCGGCGAAGCACGGCGCCAACTGCTCGAAACCGCGCATGGCGGCGGCGATATTGATCTCGCAGCGGCCTTTGCTGATGTTCTGCAGGCATCGGGCGAGATGGGGCTTCAATCGCTTCTGGATGAGGCCGTAAGCAGGCGCAATGGCCTGCAGACCTATATCGCCGAACTGGGCGTAACGGCGCATCGCAGCGAAGCTCTGCACCGGGCTTTCCGCTTCGACCCGCGAACCAGCGAAGATGACCTCGTCGCAGATCTCTGGCCGATACCGGAGTTTTCCGACGATGCGCTCGACCTCATCATGTCGATCCAGAAAGGCGCGTCGCGCGCGCAGGATTTTGCGCTGCAGCTTCGGCGTTTCGAAAAGGTGACGAGCCAGCGTGACCGCGAGGCCGTGTTGCGCGCAGCTTTCCTGAAAAGTACGGGCGAGCCGAAATCCGGTTCCTATGTTGGCTCGGCGGCGGTCAAGAAACTTCTGCCGGATTTCGAAGAGGATTTTGACGCGGCAGCCGCGCGTGTCGAACAGGGTCTCGACCGGCTGAAGGAATTGCGTCTGGTGCGGCTCAATCTGGCCGCGCTGACGCTGATCGACAATCTGCTGCAACGCTATCACGACCTGAAGCGTCAGCGCGGCCTGCTCGATTTCGAGGATCTCATTACCCGGACCGTGGCGCTGCTCGCCCGCAACGGGGCAGGGCAGTGGGTTCAGTACAAGCTCGATCGCGGCATCGACCATATTCTGGTCGACGAGGCGCAAGACACCAGCCCCGACCAGTGGCAGGTGATCCGCATGCTGTCGGAAGAGTTTTTCTCCGGCGTCGGCCAACGCAATATCAGCCGCACGCTTTTTGCTGTCGGCGATGAAAAACAGTCGATCTATTCGTTCCAGGGCGCGGTGCCGGAGGATTTCGCGGCGCAGGGGCGGTCCGTCAGTCTTCGCGCCGGAGATGCGGAGCTGAAATTCGAGCGCGTCAGCCTCAATTTCTCGTTCCGATCCGCGCCCGACGTCCTGCAGGCTGTAGACGAGGTTTTTGCGAGAGCCGAGGCCAATCGAGGCCTTGCAGGCGCAACGGTACATGAAGCCATTCGCTCCGATGCGCCGGGCGAGGTGGAAATCTGGGATATGCTGACGCCGGAAGTGGTGGAAGAGCCGGACGACTGGCGCGAGCCGGTCGATCATCTGGCAGCACCTGCTGTCCGGCTGGCGGATCAGATCGCAGCCACTATTCGCCACTGGCTGGATCGCGGCGAACCTATTCCGGGCCAGAACCGGCGGATCATGCCGCGTGACATCATGGTTCTGGTGCGAAAGCGCGACCAGTTCATGCCTGCTTTGTCGCGGGCGCTGAAAAACCTGTCCGTTCCGGTAGCAGGTGCAGACCGCTTGCGGCTCACCAGCCATATCGCCATTCAAGACCTGATGGCACTCGGTCGTTTCGTGCTTCAGCCTTCGGACGATCTTTCGCTGGCATCGGTATTGAAAAGCCCGTTATTCGGCTGGGATGACGACCGGCTGTTCGAGCTTGCCTATCCGCGCGGTTCAAGCCTCACGCTGTTCGAGCGGCTTTATCAGGTCTCGCGCGGCGATGCTGCACTGGCCGAGGTGCACAAGACCTTGAGCCGCTGGCGCAATATGGCCGACACGATGCCGGTGTTCGAATTCTATGCACGGATATTGAGTGCGGACGGTGCGCGGCGAAAACTACTGGCGAGGTTGGGGCCGGAGGCGGGCGATATCATCGACGAATTCCAGAATTATGCGCTTTCCGCCGAGCGTGCCGGTCTGCCCGGCCTGCAAGCCTTCCTTGAAACGCTGGAAGCGGCATCGCCGGAAATCAAGCGTGAACTCGATCAGGGGCGCAATGAAGTGCGCATCATGACTGTCCATGCCGCCAAGGGGCTGGAAGGGGCGGTGGTGTTTCTTGTTGATCCGGGAAGCGCGGTCTGGACTGGCAGTCGTGCGCCAAAGCTCATTCCTTTTGACTTTTCGAATGATAGTCCGTCGGTGAAAGGCTATCTCTGGCAACCGAATGCCGGATACCAGACCGGCTTCACGACCGCTCAGATCGAGGAGCTGAAAACGCGGGCGGAGGAAGAATATCGCCGCCTGCTCTATGTCGGCATGACGCGTGCCGAAGACCGGCTCATCATCTGCGGCTATCGCGGCACGCGTGAAAGCGGCGAAACATGGCATCGCCTTGTCGAGGATGCGTTGGCCACCAAGGCCGAGACATTCGTGCACCCCGTGCTGAATGTTGCCGCAAGACGTTATCGCAACACACCGCGCGGCATGGTCGAGATTGCCGAGCAGGATAGAACCGAAGATCATGCACTGCCATCATTTCCAGATGAATATAGAGAGCCGATAAAGCCGGAAATCGGACTGCCGCGACCGCTGGCGCCGTCCGGCGCTTCTGCGCTGATCGAAGCGGATGAAGAACCGCCGCTCGATACGTTTTCGCCCGTTCTGGGACCGGGCAATGGGACGCCAGCCTTTGCGTTGCGACGCGGCACGGCGATCCATATGCTGCTGCAATATCTGCCGGATGTCCCACAGGATGGGCGTGAAACGCTGGCACGCGACTATCTTGGGCGGATTGCTGCCGACTGGCCGGAAACGGAGCGCCAGATTGCCTGGCAAAGCGTCAGGACCATTCTGGACGATGCCACCTATGCACCGGTCTTTGCGGAAGGCTCGCGCGGGGAAGTTGCCATCATGGGCACGATTGAGCTTGGCGGGCGCGATCATGCCGTGTCCGGTCAGATCGACCGCATCAGTGTTGGCGAGGATTGTGTCCTGATCGTCGACTACAAGACCAATCGACCGCCACCGAAAACCATCGAGGCGGTTCCTTTCGCCTATCGGGCGCAGCTTGCGCTTTATCGCGAGTTGCTGGCCCCGCTCTATCCGGGGCGGATTGTCGAAACGGCGCTTCTGTTCACCGAAGGTCCGTTTTTGATGCCGCTGCCGGATGTGGTTCTGGACGAAGCGCTGCAGTCTCTGAAAGACTCTCAAGGAAAGGTGACGAACCAGAACTTGACGGATGGCAGCAGACGCGCCACATGATATAGCGAATGAAGAGCGGATCGTGTTGTGAGTCTGAAAAGATGTCTGCCGTTCTTGGTGAGAAAAGAGGATAGCCCTATGGCAACCGTTAAGGTCGATAACAGCAATTTTCAGTCGGACGTTCTTCAGTCGAGCGAGCCTGTCGTGGTGGATTTCTGGGCGGAATGGTGCGGTCCCTGCAAGATGATCGCGCCGGCTCTGGACGAAATCGCGACCGAAATGGCCGGTCAGGTCAAGATCGCCAAGGTTAATATCGACGAAAACCCGGAACTGGCTGCCCAGTTCGGCGTGCGTTCGATCCCGACGCTTCTGATGTTCAAGGACGGTGAACTCGCCGCCAATATGGTCGGCGCTGCTCCGAAGAGCCGCCTTGCCGACTGGATCAAGGCTTCAGCTGCATAATAACAGCATCATAAAAATGCAAAACCCGGCCTTCGAGCCGGGTTTTTGTTTGGAGCATTTCCAGCAAAAGTGTGAAGCGGTTTTTGCGCAGGATAATGCGACGAAATAAATACTTGGAGCGGTTCCAGCGACTCTGTTTTACTGGAACCGTTCTAGAATTTGCCGTTAGGCGGGTGGTGTGCCGTTCTCTCTCAAAACTTCACCCGCAAGGTAAAGCGAACCGCCAATCAGGATACGCGGTGGCGCTTCATCCGGGGGCCACGTGCCACGCAGAAGTTTCAACGCGTTGGCAACCGAATGCACAGGCTCTGCCGACAGGTTGGCTTTCTGGGCCGCGACCGCCAGCTCATCATTCGGGATACCCGCATCGCTGGACGGAACAGGCACGGTGAAAACATGCCGTGCCATACCGGCAAAGGCTTCGAAATAGCCGACCGGGTCCTTGGTGTTGATCATGCCGGTGATGAGGAACAGCGGGCGCTCGTTACGCTCTTCAAGATCGCCGAGTGCCTCCGCGATGACTGCGCCGGCGCCCGGGTTATGACCGCCATCAAGCCAGATTTCGGAGGCCGCCGGGGCCAAATCCACGAGCGCACCATGGGTCAGCCGCTGCATACGTGCTGGCCAGTCCACCACCATCAAAGCCTTTTCGACGGCTTTGTCGGTCAGGCTGAAACCAGCCATCTGCACCGCCTCGATTGCCGCTGCGGCATTGGAAATCTGATGGCGTCCGGGCAAGCGCGGCAATGGCAGGTCGATCAGACCGTCCTCGTTCTGGAACACCATGCGACCATGTTCCTCGAAGGCGAGGAAATCCTGCCCGTAGACCGAAACCGGACAGCCAAGACGATCGGCAGTCGAGACGAGAACTTCCCGCGCTGCATCGAAAGGCTGGAAACCGACAACGACCGGACAATCCTTCTTGATGATACCGGCTTTCTCGGCGGCAATCAGCTCCACGCGGTCGCCAAGATAGGCCTGATGGTCGATGGAAACCGGCATGATGAGCGAGACGGCAGGCTCGGCAATGACATTGGTGGCGTCGAAACGTCCACCAAGGCCGACTTCCATAACGACGACATCCGCCGGATGCTCGGAAAAGAGTACGAAAGCCACAGCCGTCAGGATTTCGAAAACGGTGATGTGCTGGCCGCCATTGGCTGCCGCAACGCGCTCTATGGCGTCGGCCAGAACATCGTCGCTGACCAGCCTGCCGCCGCCGGGCGCCGCCAGACGGTAGCGCTCATGCCAGTGGACGAGGTGCGGCGAAGTATGGACGTGAACGTCGAAGCCGCCCGCTTCCAGAAGCGCGCGGCAGAAAGCCGTCGCCGATCCCTTGCCGTTGGTTCCGGCAATATGGATGACCGGCGGCAATTTCAGATGCGGATTGCCGAGCTTTTCCAGAAGACCGCGGATGCGGTCTAATGAAAGATCGAAGCCTTTTGGATGCAACTGCATAAGCCGCTCGATTGCGGCGGCGGCTTTTTCTGTCACGATCAGGCTGCCTTGTCGGTTGCTTCCGTCTTTTCGTGTTCCGGCACGTCGCTATTGCCCGGCTGCCTGGTCATGATCTTGAGAAGGCGCGCAATCGTGTCCTTCAGTTCAAGACGCGAGACGACCATGTCGACCATACCGTGTTCCATGAGATAGTCGGCGCTCTGGAAGCCTTCCGGCAGCTTTTCACGGATCGTCTGTTCGATGACGCGTGGTCCGGCAAAGCCGATCAGTGCGCCGGGTTCGGCAATGTGGATATCGCCCAGCATGGCGTAGGAAGCCGTCACGCCGCCCGTAGTCGGATTGGTCAGAACGACGATATAGGGCAGGCCAGCTTCTTTCAGCATTTCCACAGCAACCGTGGTGCGCGGGAGCTGCATGAGCGACAGGATGCCCTCCTGCATGCGTGCACCGCCCGAGGCCGCGAACAGAACCAGCGGACGCTTCAGCTCAATGGCCTTTTCAAAGCCCTGAATGATCGCTTCGCCGGCTCCCATGCCGAGCGAACCGCCCATGAAGCCGAAATCCTGAACGGTGGCGACAATCGGCAGGCCGTCAATGGTGCCGAGGCCGTTGACGATAGCGTCATCCATGCCTGTGCGGGTGCGATAATCCTTGAGACGATCGATATATTTCTTCTCGTCGCGGAATTTCAGCGGATCGATCGGCACTTTCGGAGCGTCAAGCGTGGTGTATTCGCCATTGTCGAAGAAGAAACGCAGACGATCCTTCGCCTTGATGCGCATGTGATGACCCGAGGACGGGATCACAAACTGGTTGCTCTCAAGGTCCTTGTGAAACACCATTTCACCGGTCGACGGATCCTTGATCCAGAGGTTTTCCGGCATTTCACGACGGCCGAGCATCGAATTGATCTTCGGACGGACGTAGTTGGTGATCCAGTTCATGACGTTTGCTTCCGTTTCTTGTTCTTCGGCAAAGAGCTTCAGCCGCTTAGCACTTTTAAGATGTGCACTAAATGGACGATTTATTGGGCGGCTTCAAGGCGTGTGGCACGCACACTCTCCGCAAGGGCGTGGACAAGTCTGGTTGCAGCGGCGACAGGATCGCCCTTCGCCTTGCCGTTTTCGTCCAGTTCACCGGCAATCGCGTTGACAATCGCCGTGCCGACGACGACGCCATCGGCATGGGTGGCGATGGCTGCTGCCTGCCCCGGCGTCTTGACGCCGAAACCGACACAGATCGGCAGATCGGTGCTCTTCTTGATGTGACGCACAGCTTCACCGACCTTTGCCGTATCGGCAATGGCCGAACCGGTGATGCCGTTCATCGAGACGTAATAGACGAAGCCCGATGAATTATGCAGCACCTTCGGCAAGCGCTTGTCGTCCGTGGTCGGCGTGGTGAGGCGGATAAAATTGATACCCGCCTTCATGGCCGGAATGCAGAGTTCGGCATCCATTTCGGAGGGAAGATCGACGATGATCAGCCCGTCCACGCCGGAAGCCTTGGCATCGGCCAGAAAGCGTTCCACGCCGTAAATATAGATCGGGTTATAATAGCCCATCATGACGATCGGGGTCGTGTCGTCTTCCTTGCGGAATTCTGCTGCCATGTGCAACGTCTTGGCAAGCGTCTGACCGGCGTTGAGGGCGCGCAGGCCAGCGGCCTGAATGGCGGGTCCGTCTGCCATCGGATCGGAGAAGGGCATACCGAGTTCGATCACGTCGGCACCAGCCTTTGGCAAGGCCTTCATCACCTTGAGCGAGGTTTCCAGATCGGGATCGCCACCCATGAAATAGGTAACGAGTGCCGGACGGCCCTCGGCCTTCAGTTCAGCGAATTTGGTGTCGATGCGAGTAGTCATACCGTGCCCCGTGGCAAAGTGCGTGCCAGATAGTCGGCAACGGGCTTGCCCGCCATTGCCGTTTCCATCCATGCACGCCGTTCAAAGTCTATAATTCCGAGTTCCCACACGCAGGCCATCAGCAGCGGCTGTGCGGGCATGAAGTCCACCTCGTCGCCGAGTTCCGACTGCCAGAGGATTTCCGTAGCGATGCCGCCCTCCAGCCACCAGTGCAGCAGCAGCCAGAGGCCCTCCTCGCCCTGATGAAGAACGGCGAAACCGACGCCCAGATGCGGCAATGCGGTGAGCTTTTCAGCGGCAGTTTCGATCTGTCTGCGGGCGAGGCCGACAGCAGCCTCCGCGACAGGATTGGCCGGATCGGCTTCGATGATGTTGAGCTTGATCGTCGCCGGACCGCACGTCGTCAGGCCGTCGAACCATGCGGCACGCGGCTTGTAGGCGGAGATTTCGGCGACGTCATTACCCATGTCAGATGTCCATGCCGAGAAGCTTGCCGACCGTGTGGACATCCTTGTCGCCACGACCGGACAGATTGACGATCATGACCTGATCCTTGCCCATGGTCGGTGCCATTTTCACGGCCTGCGCGATGGCGTGGGCGGATTCGAGGGCAGGGATGATGCCTTCGGTGCGGGTGCAAAGCTGAAATGCATCCAGCGCCTCATCGTCGAGGATCGGCACATAGTCGACGCGCCCGCTGTCTTTCAGCCATGAATGTTCCGGCCCGACGCCCGGATAGTCGAGGCCGGCAGAAACGGAATGACCTTCGAGAATCTGACCGTCATCGTTCTGGAGGAGATAGGTGCGGTTGCCATGCAGAACGCCGGGACGACCTGCGCTCATCGAAGCGCAATGTTCTTCACCGTCGAGACCGCGTCCGCCCGCTTCGACACCGACGATCTTCACCGAGGCGTCGTCAAGGAACGGATGGAACAGACCGATGGCATTGGAACCGCCGCCGACCGCTGCCACGATCACATCCGGCAGGCGTCCTTCCTGTTCCAGAATCTGTTGGCGCGCTTCGTTGCCAATCACCGACTGGAAGTCGCGCACCAGTTCCGGATAGGGATGCGGACCGGCAGCGGTGCCGATCAGGTAATAGGTGTCTTCGACATTCGTCACCCAGTCACGCAGGGCTTCGTTCATCGCATCCTTGAGCGTGCCGTTGCCTGCAGAAACCGGGATCACTTCGGCACCAAGCAGCTTCATGCGGAACACATTCGGCTTCTGACGTTCGACGTCGGTTGCGCCCATATAGACCACGCAGGGCAGGCCGAAACGCGCGGCAACGGTGGCAGAAGCCACGCCATGCTGTCCGGCGCCGGTCTCAGCGATAATGCGGGTCTTGCCCATGCGCTTGGCAAGCAGAATCTGACCAAGGCAATTGTTGATCTTGTGACTGCCTGTGTGATTGAGGTCTTCGCGCTTGAAGTAGATTTTCGCGCCGCCCAAATGCTTGGTCAGGCCTTCGGCATAATAGAGCTTGGAAGGACGACCTGCATAATAGGTGGAAAGCGCGTTCAGCTCCGCCTTGAACTCAGGGTCGTTCTTCGCCGTTTCATAGGCTTCCTGCAATTCAAGGATCAGCGGCATCAGCGTTTCGGCGACGAAGCGTCCGCCGAAAATACCGAACATGCCCTCTTCATCGGGGCCTGTCTTATAGGAATTGGGTGCAACCGGCTTGTTCAACGCTTCCGCTCCGTCAGTTCAGGCTGTCTACAGGGCAACGGCGCGCATCGGCGACAGCCCGGAAAAAATTCTCGATGAGACGCACATCCTTTTCGCCGGGCGCGCGCTCGACGCCGGACGATATATCGATGCCCGGCGCCTGGGTCTTGTGCAGCGCCTCGGCGATATTGTCCGCATTCAATCCACCGGAAAGCATGTAATCGATATCCGCGTCAAGCGCCGCCAGAAGTTCCCAGTCGAATGACACGCCATTGCCGCCGGGCAGCTCAGAGCCCCTTGGCGGTTTGGCATCGAACAGGAAACGGTCGGCTATGCCTTTATAGGCTGCAATCGCGGCAAGGTCGCTGGCTTCGCGCACCGAGAAAGCCTTCATGACCGGCAGGCCATAATGCGCCTTGATGAAGGCCACGCGTTCCGGCGTCTCATGGCCGTGAAGCTGCAGAATATCGGGCTTCACGGTTTTCACGATATCATCCAGCGTTTCATCGTCCGCATCGACTGTAACGGCAACGACAAGCGCACGTCCCTTGACCGCATCGCGCAGGCCTGCCGCTGCCTGCGGGGTTATATGGCGCGGGCTTTTTGGAAAGAAGATGAAACCGATATGCGTCGCACCGCCGTCGAGAGCGGCGGCAACGGCATCAGGGGTTTTAAGCCCGCATATCTTGATATCGAGAACCATGGTTTTCCGTCGCATAAATCCGGGGTCTACTCAAGTTATTCTGTCCATTGTCGACCTATTCGGAGACCGGATGGCCGTCAAAACCCTGTGCGATCAGAAAATCATACGCCTCCATGACCTCAAGGGGAACAGCCTGCGCGATCTGATAGCCCCTGGCGGGATATTCCAGAATGCGTTGAAGATCGCCGGTCATCTCGCTGATAAGCATTTCGACCGGATGATCTGCCGTTGGCTGGTCCTCGAAGGATACGAGCGGCGCGGTGATGCTTGCGCGTGCTTCCGGCCATTGCCGGGCCACGGTCGCCAGAACGCGGCGCTGGGTCTGCGGCTTGGTCACAAGGATGGCGCTGATAGCACCGGGTGCAAGCCGTTCGCGACTGAACCTTATATTTTCGCCAATATTGGTGGCATTGGGTTCGATGGTGATCGCTTCTTCGGGCACGCCGCGCCTGATTGCGATTTCAGCAAAAGCTTCTGCTTCACTTGCCTTGTAGAGCCTGTCCGTCCAGTGACCACTTTTGCCGGTGAATACCAGCCACGTCGCCATGCCGGCCAGAAAGAGATCGGCTGCCCTCTCGGCAACGCGTGGATCGTAGCTGCCAAGCCCGATAATGACATCGGCAGTTTCCAGCGGATCATAGATGCAGTGATAATCCCACAGCACCTTGGCGGCGGTCAGTATGGATGCGGTCATGTGAAGTCGATAGCCTGTAATGCGCTGCCATTGCGCTTCAGCCAAGCCTTGCAGCGCTCCGTATCGGGGCAAAGCTCATGGCAGAGTTTCCAGAATTTCGGCCCATGGTTCATCTCGATGAGATGGGCCACCTCATGGGCAACGAGATAATTGATCACCGGGGCAGGGGCCATGCCGATGCGCCAGGAGAAAGAAAGGATGCCGTCCGAGGTACACGACCCCCAGCGGCTCTTCGTATCCTTGAAGCGCACTGCCTTGGCCTTGCGGCCGACAGCCGCGGTGTGACGGACGACAAGCGCCTCGATCTCGCGCTTCACTTCGCGCTTGATGTGATCGGCAACGCGGCGTGGCAGATGTGCCGGGTCGCCATGGACGAGCAGAATATTGCCTTCGAGAAGCTGTGTGGTGCCGCGCCCGGGCTGATGCACGATCTTGTGTGGCACGCCACGCAAGGGGATTTTGATACCGGCGCGCACGCCTGGCTGGTCGGGCAGTTTTGCAATGCGGCTTTCGATCCAGCCTTCATGGCGGTTGAGGAAGCTCAGCACCTCGCGCTCGGGAAGGCCGGGCGGAACCGTAATGCGCAGTCCCCTGCCGCCTGTTTCGATACGCAGGGTCAGTCGTTTGGCACGCGGATTCTCGAAAACACGTAAGGGAAGTTCGCGTCCGGCGACCGCATGGATACGTTCGCTGCGAACGGTTGTCGTTCCAGCGGATGCCCCTTTACCGCTGATTTGCCGAAGAAAGGATAAGCCCATCGCTTAAGAATAAGCGATTCGCTTAAAAAGCCAGAAAAAATTGCTGTTTTGACCGAAACGGCGCAGCCAAACCGCGCCGTTTCGAGAGATTTCAGGGTGTTATACCTTATCAAAGATCGGTGATGTCGTCCTTGCCGCCTTTCGCGCGCGGGGCAGGCGTCTTCTTCGAGGCCGCACGGCGTTCAGCCATGAAGCGGTCGAATTCTTCCTTGTCGCGAGCGCGGCGAAGTTCTGCAGCATAGGCCTCGAATTCGGCGCGTGCTTCTTCAAGCTTGCGGCGTTCTTCGGCCAGTCGTTCCAGCTCGGCGCGGCGCCAGTCGTCAAAAGCCTCGTTGCCGGTGGTGCTACCGAAGTTGAAGCTTTCGCCCTTGCGGCAGTTGCGGAACGATCCGAACATGGAATCGGTCTTCTCGTTCACGCCACGCTTGAATCCTTCGAGGCGGTCGCCCCAGAGGATATAGGCCAGCATGGCAAGGCCAAGCGGCCAGAACAGGATAAAGCCGAGCACCATCAGCGCAATCGTGGCTGGCGTCCATGCCGGGCGGATCAATGCAGTATTGGTCATGGTCTGCTCCGTCGAAAAGCGCATGCCATTCAACCGTTCGACATCGTCCGGCAACATGCGCAAAACCAAGGCCTGCCAGCCCGCCCTGTGCGGGCATTTTGTTCTGGCGGCTTGACTTCGACGTGGTGAAAAGATTGCGGCTTTTCAAGAATGCAACTTGCGGATTCAGGCCACGCTTCTGCTAACCAATGTGATTAATTCGAAATTTTTTTGCGAAAATGTTCGAGAAAAGTGACGGCAAGCCCGGCGATCAGTGCCCAGAAGGCGGAGCCGACGCCGAAAAATGCCATACCGGAGGCCGTCACGGCAAAGGTTATGGTCGCCGCAAGACGCTCATGTTCATCCTTCAGCGCCAATGACATGGCGTTGATGAACGGGCCTGTCAGGGCAAGCCCGGCAACAAGGGCGATGAGCGTTACCGGTAATACGGCAAAGATTGCGACCAGTGACGCCCCGAAGAGGGCGAACACCACATAGATCGCCGCATAGACCGGACCGGTAAGCCAGCGTTTGGTGTGATCGGGATGTGCATCGGGATTGGTGCAGAGCGCCGCCGAAATCGCGGCCAGATTGGTGGTCGATGCGCCGAAAGGAGCCGTCAGCAGTGAAAACAGGCCGGTTACGCGCAGGCAGGCGCTGGTTGGCGGCTCATAGCCTGAAGCACGCAGCACGGCGAAACCCGGCAGGTTCTGCGAGGCCATGGTCACCAGATAAAGCGGGATCGCGATGCCGATCATCGCACCCATGTGGAACTCTGGCCAGATGAGGGTGAGCGTGGAGATTTCAGGCGCGGGCAGTGCGGGTGAGCGCCCAGTGGCGAGCGCGAAGATCATCCCGATCACCAGAACGGCAATGACGGCGAGCGACGGGTTGAACAGGCGGATAATAAAGAACAGCGCTACCAGCGGCAGGACGAAAACCGGATCGCCAGGCACTGTTTTGGCGGCGGCAATGACGAAACTCAGCAGCACACCTGCAAGCATACCTGATGCGACGGAGGCTGGAATGCGGGAAACAAGCACCGACAATCGGCGGATCAGTCCGGTGGCGACCAGTGCGAGCGCCGTCACGATGAATGCGCCAACCGCTTCCGGCATGGTGAAACCGGCACTGGCGCCGATCAGCGCCAGCCCCGGTGTAGACCAGGCCGCGATGATCGGCATCTTGTAGCGAATGCTGAGCCAGGCGGATGAAGCGGCAATCGCAAGGCAAATCGCCGTCACCCAGCTTGCAGTTTCGGCCTGTGTGGCGCCCAGCACCTGCGCTGCGGCAATGATGAGTGCCAGCGTGCCGCCGAAACCGACAATGGCCGCAACCGCCGAGGAAGCGAAAACCGAAAACCGCATGATTTCGCTCCGTTATGATTTTTCGCCGATGCGTTCCGCCAGACCGGATACGGTGCGGATCAGAAGATCGAGATCCTGCGGTCGCGACAGGCGATGATCCCCGTCGCGCACCAGTGTCAGGGTCACGTCATCGACGGGCAGGTGTTCCACCAGCGTCAGCGCATGCTTGTAGGGAACATCGGGGTCCTGCATGCCTTGCAGGATATGAACTGGACAGCCGGTCTCGATGATACCCTTGAGAACCAGGTTCTTCCGTCCGTCCTCGATCAGCGCACGGGTATAGACATAAGGATTGGGCGAATATTCGGAGGGTTCTTCGAAATAACCCTTTTCCTGAAGGTCGTTTTTCTGCGCGTCGGAAAGTGTTGGCTCCACAAGCACAGCCGTAAAATCCGGAGCAGGTGCGATCAGGACGATCCCGGCAGGCGGGTTCCCTTCCTTCTTGAGCTCCTGCGCCATGCGCAGCGCGATCCAGCCACCCATTGAGGAGCCGACCAGAATCTGCGGACCTTTGGCATATTTGCGATAGACGGCGAGGCTTTCGTTCAGCCAGCGCGAGATGGTGCCTTGATTGAAGTCGCCGCCGGATTCGCCGTGGCCGGAATAATCGAGCCTGAGTGCGCTGTGCCCGGTCTCAGCCGCCCATTCATCGAGGACGACCGCCTTGGTGCCCAGCATGTCGGACCGATAGCCGCCGAGCCAGACCACACCGGGAGATTTGCTTCCGGCTCTGTAACGCAGGGCGATTTTCGCTCCGTCCACGTCGATGAATTCCGGCCCCGCAACGCTCATGACAAATCTCCTCATTTTCCGGGAGTGTTTTTGCATGTTCGCAAAAGAGAGAAAACCCGCATGTGGGGCGAGGCCCTTGAAATGACGGCAAATGTGACCGATATGCCGCTTGTCCGCCGCGAAATGACAACAAAAAGAACGTTTATCACGCGGGGGTGATTTTTCCTGTCAAAGATGCTATTGACTTCGCCGCCCGCTTGACGACATTTCCGCGATCAACTGCGGTTTGATTGGGGATATGCCGTCTGGCAGCGAGTATCCGACCGCATGAGACTTAACAATTCAGGAGATAACGACCATTCGCCGACCCTTCAGAGCGACGCCGGTTCAGAAAGACGGACCGCGCTCCAACCGTGATATCCGGGTTCCCCGGGTTCAGCTTATCGATGCCGAAGGCCAGAACCACGGTGATGTTTCCATTCAGGAAGCTATCGCCATGGCTGAAGAAGCAGGTCTCGATCTCGTCGAGATCGTGCCGAACGCAGAGCCTCCGGTTTGCAAGATCGTCGACCTCGGCAAGCTGAAGTATCAGAATCAGAAAAAGGCCGCCGAAGCGCGCAAGAAGCAGAAAACGGTTGAAATCAAGGAAATCAAGATGCGACCGAACATCGACACCCATGACTATGAGGTGAAGATGAAGGCTGCTCTGCGTTTCTTTGAGGAAGGCGACAAGGTCAAGGTTACCTTGCGTTTCCGTGGACGTGAAATGGCGCACCAGGAACTTGGCATGAAGCTTTTGCAGCGCGTCAAGGAAGACACTGTCGAAATCGCCAAGGTTGAGTCCGAGCCGAAGCTTGAAGGCCGTCAGATGATGATGGTTCTCGCTCCGCGCTGAGCATTTCGAAATGCCTTGGAAAAGCCGCCTTCGGGCGGCTTTTCTTTTGGCTAGGCAAATTGGATCATGGAATCGCAATGAAGACTTTGGGCGAATTGGGTAAATATCAGCAGCGTCGGCGTCTTGCGATCGGCGCCGTCGTGGTGCTTCTGGTCGTGGCGCTGCTTTTTGTCAGCTCGCAATCGACCGGCCATTTTCATGAATATATCGAGGCGTTCGGTCTCAGTCTGATCGTCGCGGCCATCATCGGACGCATGTGGTGCACGCTCTATATCGGCGGACGCAAGAGCGCGGAAATCGTGCAGAGCGGACCGTATTCGGTCACGCGCAATCCACTTTACGTCTTCAGCAGCATCGGCGCGATGGGTATCGGCGCGCAGACCGGCAGCATCATCATTGCGATCGCCTTCGGCGTGCTTTGCTATCTCGCTTTCTCGGTTGTCATCCGGACGGAAGAGAAATTTCTCAAGCAGAATTTCGGCAAGCCTTATGAAGCCTATTGTGCGAGCGTTCCGCGTTTCTTTCCGAAGTTTTCGCTGTTTCGCGACGACAAGGAACTGATCGTCCGGCCTGACCGGATTTATCGCACTTTTCAGGACGGCCTGGTGTTCTTCGTGGCCTATCCGTTTTTCGAGTTCGTGGAATATCTGCAGGACATTCACGTCCTGCCGGTACTTCTGCGGCTTTATTGACGTTCCGGTTGCGATTCAGTCCAATTCGGGCATTGCGTTTTGCGGTCTTTGAGCCTATAAGGCCGCGTTCGAACCGCCCGGCAGGGCATGCCGTGGCGGTTTCGTATGCTTTTCGGGCTTGGTCAGTCCGGAAGTAAAACTAGGTTCCCATCCGCATCAGGCATGACCGGACGCCACGCAAGAGGCGTCGAGTGCCGGAGGCACGAGGGGGATCGCAAAGAAGGAGTAGCAAAATGCCCAAGATGAAGACCAAATCGGCCGCCAAGAAGCGGTTCAAGATCACCGGCACCGGCAAAATCAAGGCCGCAGCTGCTGGTAAGCGTCATGGCATGATCAAGCGTTCGAACAAGTTCATTCGCGATGCACGCGGCACCATGGTTCTCGCCGATGCCGATGCAAAGATCGTGAAGCAGTTCCTGCCGAACGGCCTCTAAGATTAGTCTGAGAAGGAGATCATAACATGGCACGCGTAAAACGCGGCGTTACCGCCCACGCAAAGCACAAGAAGGTTCTGGATCAGGCTGCTGGTTTCCGTGGCCGTCGCAAGAACACCATCCGCACCGCCAAGGCTGCAGTTGACCGTTCGAAGCAGTATGCTTACCGCGACCGCAAGAACCGCAAGCGCTCGTTCCGCGCTCTCTGGATCCAGCGCATCAACGCTGCTGTCCGCGAGCAGGGCCTGACCTATGGCCGTTTCATCGACGGTCTTGCCAAGGCTGGCATCGAGATCGACCGCAAGGTTCTGTCCGACATCGCAATCCACGAACCGGATGCATTCGGTGCGCTGGTTGCATCGGCAAAGAAGGCTCTCGAGTACCTCAAGAACACCGAGACGCCGAACGCTTTTGAAGGCGCTGTCCGCTAAGCCAGCCGCCTTTCCCAAGCAGTATTGATAATTTGGGGACCCGCGCTGGCTCGGCTGGCGCGGGTTTTCTCGTTTTAAGGATTCAAAGCGGGCATGAAGGATGAACCGGGCAAGTTGAGACTGGATCTGGATGCGGATGATCTCCGCAGCCTGCTGGTTCTGCTTGTCCAGAGCCGGGGCAAGCGCATTTCCAGCGCCGTCATCGGTGGTCATCGTGTCTGGATCAAGCGCTACGATGCAGAAAGGCGCCCATTTCCGAAGCGTCTGCACAGCCTCATCTCGCCGCTTCTTCCCTATCCGTTCCTGCGCAGCCCGAAGGATGTTGGAGAAGCAGACATGGCCGACCGCGAAGAGCGCAAGATGAGCGCTTTTCTGCAGGCAGGCTTTCAGGTTCCCAGGATCGTCTACCACCAAGGGGCGGTGATGGTTCTGAGCGATGTCGCGCCGATTATCCAGGACCAGCTTGACCATTTGCGTCGCAATGATCCGCAGGGCCATGATGCACTTCTCGTGCATTGCGCCCGCGCGTTGGGTGAAGCCCATGCTGCCGGGCTCTGCCATGGGCGTCCGCACCCGCGCGATTTCTTCGAGAAAAACGGCGTTGCCGGTTTTCTGGATTTCGAGGAGGAACCGGAAACGGTCATGCCGCTTGCTGCTGCACAGGCGCGCGACGTGTGGCTCCTGTTCTTCCAGATCACGGCGCAGGCGCGTCTTGCCGGGACACCGCAGCAGACATTCGCAGCCTATCGTGCGGTCGCGCCCGCTGACGTGATTCCGGAATTGAAGAAAATTGTCGGCTTCTTCCGATTTACCATCGCGCCGCTGAGGCTGTTCCGCCGCATTTTTCTCGGCGGCGATGGCAGACGGCTTTTGCAGGCGATGGAATTTTTTGACGCCAATCTTGATGCGTCTCACCAATCAGGCCAAAGAGAGTAACGACAACGCTTCTTTGGGCTGCAAAGCGAAATATGTGGAGCGCTGCAGGCGCAACAGGTAACTCAAAACAAGAGGCGTGGAGTGCCGCAGGCACGACAGGGATTTAAACAATGAGTGATCTAGAACAACTTGAACGGCAGATTCTCGAAGACATCGCGGCGGCGGCTGACGAGCCTGCCATTGAAGCCGTGCGTGTCGCCGCTCTTGGCAAGAAGGGCTCAGTTTCGGAAAAGCTGAAGACACTGGGCAGCATGACGCCGGAAGAGCGCCAGGCGCAGGGACCGGCGATCAACGGCTTGAAGAACCGGGTTACCGAAGCGCTGACCGAGCGCAAGACGGAACTGCGCAAGCAAGCGATTGCCGCTCGCCTTGAGCGCGAAAAGGTCGATGTGACGCTGCCGGTGCGTGAAAGCGCTGCATCGCGCGGCCGCATTCATCCGATTTCACAGGTCATCGATGAGATCACCGCAATCTTCGCCGATATGGGTTTCTCGATTGCCGAAGGTCCGGATATCGAAACCGATTATTACAATTTCACGGCTCTGAACTTCCCCGAAGGCCATCCGGCGCGCGAAATGCACGACACCTTCTTCTTCAATGCAGACGAGAAGGGCGAGCGCAAGTTGCTGCGCACGCATACCTCGCCGGTGCAGGTGCACACGATGGAGAAGTTCGCGGCCATCCGTGACAAGGAAGGCCGCGACGAGCCGATCCGCATCGTCATTCCGGGCAAGACCTATCGCATGGATTCCGACGCCACCCATTCGCCGATGTTCCATCAGGTCGAAGGTCTGGTTGTCGATAAGTCGGCCAATGTCGCCAACATGAAGTGGGTGCTGGAAGAGTTCTGCAAATCCTTCTTTGAAGTTCCTTCGGTCAAGATGCGCATGCGTCCGAGCTTCTTCCCGTTCACCGAGCCATCGGTCGAGGTTGATATTCAGTGCGACCGTTCCGGTCCGCATGTGAAGTTCGGCGAAGGCAATGACTGGCTCGAAATTCTGGGCTGCGGCATGGTGCATCCGAATGTGCTGCGCGCTTCCGGCTACGACCCAGACGTCTATCAGGGCTTTGCATGGGGCATGGGCATCGACCGCATCGCCATGCTGAAATATGGCATGCCTGATCTGCGCGCTTTCTTCGACGCTGATGTGCGCTGGATCGAACATTACGGTTTCCGTCCGCTCGACATTCCGACGCTTTTCGGCGGACTGAGCGCGTAAGGACAGGAAGGGACAAGACAAATGAAATTCACGCTTTCCTGGCTCAAGGATCACCTTGAAACCGATGCGACGCTGGAACAAATCGTCGAAAAGCTGACCGATATTGGTCTGGAAGTGGAATCGGTCGACGACCGTGCTGCTTTCAAAGCCTTCAAGATTGCCAAGGTCCTGACAGCTGTTCAACATCCGGATGCCGACAAGCTGCGCGTGCTTTCCGTCGATACGGGCGATGGCAAACCGGTTCAGGTCGTTTGCGGCGCGCCGAATGCACGTGCCGGTCTGGTCGGCGTTCTGGGTCGTCCGGGCGATTATGTGCCGGGTCTCGATGTCACGCTTTCCATCGGCAAGATTCGCGGTGTCGAAAGTTTCGGTATGATGTGTTCCGAGCGCGAGCTGGAGCTTTCCGACGAGCACAATGGCATCATCGACCTCCCGGAAGACGCTCCGGTCGGCACCAGCTTCGCGACTTATGCCGGATTGGACGATGCGGTGATCGAGATTGGCCTGACGCCGAACCGTGCCGATTGCACCGGCATTCATGGCATTGCACGTGATCTTGCTGCTGCTGGTCTAGGCACGCTCAAGAACACGCTGCCGGACGCCGTCAAGGGCGAGGGGGAAACCCCGGTCAAGATCATTCTGGATCAGGATGCCGAGAACCCGTTCTGCACTGGTTTCGCACTGCGCATGGTCAAGGGCGTGAAAAATGGCCCAAGCCCCAAATGGATGCAGCAGCGCCTCAAGGCCATCGGCCTGCGCCCGATCAATGCGCTGGTCGACATCACCAATTATGTGACCTTCGATCAGGGCCGTCCGCTGCACGTCTTCGACGCTGCCAAGGTCAAGGGCAATCTGACGGTGCGTCTGGCAAAGGATGGCGAAACCATTCTCGGCCTCGATCAGCGTGATTATAAGTTCAAGCCGGGCATGTATGTGATTGCCGATGAGAACGGTCCCGAATCGATTGCCGGTATCATGGGCGGCGAGCATTCCGGTTGCGATGAAAACACTGTCGATGTGTTGATCGAATCGGCTCTCTGGGACCCGCGCATGATTGCGCGCACGGGCCGCGAACTCGGCATCGTTACCGATGCGCGCTATCGTTTCGAGCGTGGCGTCGATCCGGAAATGATGGTGCCCGGTGCGGAAATTGCGACCAAGCTGGTGCTGGACCTGTGCGGCGGACAGCCAACAGTTCTCGACGTGGTTGGATATAGCAAGCCTACGCCGCGCGTGATCGATTTCCCGGTATCGGAAGTCAAGCGCCTGACGGGCATCGAGGTTTCCTACGACGCATCCTTCGATATCCTGAAGCGTCTTGGCTTCGGCGTTGAAGGCGACGGCAAGGTTATAAAGGCCACCGTTCCGACGTGGCGTGGCGACGTGGAAGGCAAGGCCGACCTCGTTGAAGAAGTCATGCGCATTCATGGCATCAACCAGATCGACCCGCAGCCGCTGCCGGGGCTTGGCACGGTCAATGGTCGTATTCTGACAACCTTGCAAATCAGAACCCGCCATGCCCGCCGCATGCTCGCTTCGCGCGGCATGATGGAAGCCGTGACCTATTCCTTCATTTCCGACGCGCAAGCCAAAGCTTTTGGTGGTGGCAAGCCGGAACTGAAGCTGGCGAACCCGATTGCCGCCGATATGTCGGACATGCGTCCTTCGCTTCTGCCGGGCCTGTTGGTCGCAGCACAGCGCAATGCGGATCGCGGTTTCGGCGATACGGCACTGTTCGAGGTTTCGGGAATCTATGAAGGCGATACGCCAGACAAGCAGCGTCGCGTGGCGGGTGGCGTGCGCCGCGGTACAGCCAAGGTTGATGGCTCGGGCCGTTTCTGGGCTGGTAATGCGGCTCCCGTCGGCGTCTTCGATGCCAAGGCTGATGCATTGGCAGCACTTGAAGCTGCTGGCGCTCCGGTTGACCGCATCCAGATCGAAGCTGGTGGTCCTGAATGGTTCCATCCGGGTCGTTCGGGCACATTGAAGCTCGGACCGAAGGTCATCTTGGGCTATTTCGGCGAGTTCCATCCGGATACGCTGGAAGCACTCGATGCTTCGGGCGCGCTTTGCGGCTTTGAAGTCTATATTGATGCGGTCCCTGAGCCGAAGGCAAAATCCACGCGCACCAAGCCGGCTTTGAACCTCTCGCAGTTCCAGAGCCTCAAGCGCGATTTTGCGTTTGTGGTGGATGCAGATGTGGAAGCTGGAAATGTAGTGAAGGCAGTTTCGTCGGCTGACAAGAAGCTAATTGTTGGCGTTCAGGTCTTCGATATCTTCACCGGCGCATCGCTGGGTGAAGGCAAGAAGTCGATCGCGGTTGAAGTGCTGCTGCAGCCGCAGGACCGCACATTGACGGATGAAGATCTGGAAGCACTATCGAAGCAGGTAGTGGCCAGTGTGGCCAAGCAGACCGGCGGTGTGCTGCGCGGATAAGCATGAAATGAAAAGCCCGCCATCTGGCGGGCTTTTTTAGAGCATAATCCGACCGGAGTAAAACGAGGATCGATAAGATTATGCTTGTAATAGAAGAAGTTAGAGCGTCGATCTGATCCAGTCAGATCGACGCTCTAATGCAGCTATTCAGCGGCCTGTCTCGTCCTTGCTGGCAGAGCCATGATCGCCATATCGATGATCTTTTGTACCGCGGCGCGCGAATTGCCATCGCGGGCTTCAAAAGAAATGCTCTGCTGGATCATGTGATAGAATTCGGTCATCTGTGCAGTATCGGCATTGGAGGGTAGATCACCTGCCCCTACCGCCTGCTGCAAGCGCTTGGAAAGCCGCTCATGATTTGCGTGTCGGATAGCCTGGAGAAACTCCTTCACAGGCACATTTTCCGGTTTGCACTGGATTGAGCTGACACTGATCATACAGCCGCCCGCCGGGCAGGCGAAAGCGCTGTCTGCGCTCTGTTCCAGCCATTGGCGTAAGCCATCCTGTATGGTGGTTGCATTTTCCAATGCATCGAAAGGAGCGGTGCCGATGGTGCGGCGATAATAGTCGACGGCTTCACGAAACGCCTGCTCCTTGTTGCCGAAGGCGGCATAGAAGCTTGGCGGCGTAATGCCGATGGCGGTCGTGAAGTCGTTGATCTGGGCGCACTCATAGCCTTTGGCCCAGAAAACCTTCATCACCTTGTCCAGCGCTGCATCGCGGTCGAAGCTGCGCGGGCGTCCGCGTGGAACCATTTTTCTCCCTTTCTGTAATCAGCCTTATATAATTCTCTTGACCCTTTCAGGCAAGGCGATATTAATTATGTAGTCTACACTATATAAATAGGATTCGTCCCATGAACGATACGTGCGAATCCGCCCTTGCGGCGGAAGAGGTTTCTGCGTCTTCGCAAAAGGCGCGAGCGATCCCGCTGGTTGTCTATTGCCTCAGCTTAGGCGTGTTCGCGCTCACGACTTCCGAACTCATGATCTCGGGCATGCTGCCTTCACTTCAGGTGGCGTTCGACCGTTCCATCGCCGATATCGGCAATCTCATTTCGCTTTATGCGCTTGGCATGATGATCGGCGGACCGCTGGTCACGATCCTGTTTCTGGCGTTGAAGATCGAGAACAAGCGGGGACTTCTGATTCTGCTTGTATTTTATGCAGCGGCGCAAAGCGTGGCCGCGTCCACAAGCAGTTTTCAAATTCTGCTGATCGCCCGTGTTTTGACCGGTATGGCGGCGGCAACGAGCTTCGGGCTGATGCTTGCCATCACGGCACAGCTCGTCGGACCGGAATTGCGCGGGCGAGCTTCATCGCTGGTCTTTGCCGGTCTTATGCTCTGCACCGTCTTCGGCGTGCCGATAGCGACGGCGATCACCAATGCGTTCGGCTGGCGGGCGAGCTTCTGGGCCATTGTGGTTCTGGTCCTGATCTGCGCCCTTGTCATCGCCTTCAAGATCGAATCGTCGCCCGATACGCCGCAGGCCGATCTGCGCTCTGAACTGAAGGAAATGCGCAAGCCGAAACTCTGGGCCGCCTATGCCACGAGCGCGCTCGTCATTGGTTCGTCTTTCGCGGTCTATAGCTATCTGTCGCCGATCACGGTGGAGCTTGCCGGCTTCTCCGCGATGCAGGTGCCACTGCTGCTTGCCGTCTATGGTGGCGCCAATATCGTCGGCAACTATGTCACCGGTCGCTTTGCCGACCGTCACACGATCCCGACTATCGCCATCGGTCTTGTGTTGATGCTGTCGGCCATGCTGATTTTCGCGCTTTTCGCCGAGCTGAAACTGGCTACGATCCTTGCCATCGTGATGATCGGTCTGACAGGCATAGCACTTAATCCTGCCTTTATCGCGAGGGTGATGCGGATCGCGCATCCGGGCGCGCTGGTGAACGCCATGCATGCATCGGTCATCAATATCGGTCTCGGACTTGGGCCGTGGGTTGGTGGACAGGCAATGGAGGCAGGCTATGGCCTGCATGCACCGCTATGGGTCGGCTTTGCCATGACACTGGCCGGGCTTCTGACGCTTGCACCGCCAGCTCTGCGCAGGATGTAAAAAAGGGAGCCCGACGGGCTCCCCTTTTATTTGGAGCATTTATCAAAGACCGGTCAAAGCAAGCTGCTGTTCGTTGTAACGCTTGCCTGCGATCAGGGCGGGTGCGGATATCTCATCCAGACGCTTGAGATCTTGCTCCGTCAGCACGATGTCCACGGCTTTCACATTGTCTTCCAGATGATGGATCTTGCGGACACCGGGGATCGGCACGATGAAATCGCCCCGGCTCAGCACCCATGCCAGCGCCAATTGCGCGGGCGTGACCTGCTTTTCCTGTGCGATCTCGACGATACGATCCACCTGCCGGTTGTTGGCTTCCAGATTGCCCGGCTGGAAACGTGGCAGCGTCTTGCGGAAATCGTCTTCGGCAAGGTCTGACTGTGAGCGCAATGTGCCGGTCAGCATACCGCGCCCAAGCGGGCTATAGGGTACGAAACCGATACCAAGTTCACGGCAGACTGGCAGCACATTGTCTTCCGGATCGCGTGCCCATAGCGAATACTCGCTTTGCAACGCGGCGATCGGATGGACCGCATGCGCGCGGCGCAAGGTGGTGCTACCTGCTTCCGAAAGACCGATGGCGCGTATCTTTCCCTCATCGATCAGGTCCTTCAAAGTGCCAACCACATCTTCGATCGGCACGGATGGATCGACGCGGTGCTGGTAGAACAGATCGATCACATCAATGCCAAGCCGCTTCAGGGAGGCCTCGGCTACGTCGCGAATATGTTCAGGGCGGCTATCGACACCCTTCATCTGGCCGTCTTCGATCTTGAAGCCGAACTTCGTTGCAATCGTCACCCGTTCACGGAATGGCTTGAGCGCCTTGCCGACGAGTTTCTCATTCTCGAACGGGCCATAGACCTCCGCGGTATCGAAAAATGTCACGCCAAGGTCGACGGCGCGGTGCAGCGTGCGGATTGCATCCTGTTCGTCCTGCCCCCCATAGGCGTGTGTCATTCCCATGCAGCCGAAACCAAGGGCGGAAACGCTCAATTGCTGGCCGAGTTTGCGCTGTTGCATTGTAGTTCCTTTCGAATGGCTGATTGAAAGTACTGAGAATTGTGCGGGAGGATCGGGAGGAGGTTCTGGGTGGACGCGCCTTCAAGCTGCCTGCGCCCAAGCCCGGGATCATGTTGCGAACCATAAAACAGGGTGATCAGTTCGATAATACCGATTTATTTTCACAGCTTGTTCTGTAATTTGTAACAATGAATCGAAGTCAACTGTCACAGCTTGCCGTTCTAGCCGCCGTTGCCGCGCATGGAAGTTTCCGTGGCGCAGCACGGGAACTGGCGATCGCACCTTCAGCCGTCAGCCACGCAGTGGCAACACTGGAGGACAGTCTGGGTGTGCGTCTTCTTGCGCGCACAACGCGCAGCGTTGCCCCGACGGAGGCCGGGAGGCAATTGCTGGAGAGGCTGGCACCGGCGCTTGAGGAGATCAATGCGGCTTTGGGCGCCGCCGTTGATTCGCGAGATCGTCCGTCGGGGGTGTTGCGTATCACGGCGCCTTATGTGGCGGCGCAGCTTGTCATCGCTCCGCGTCTGGGCGAGTTCGCCAGAGCTTATCCCGATATTACACTCGACCTGCGGGTGGAAAATGGCTTCACCGATATCGTGGCGGCGGGCTTCGATGCAGGTGTGCGTCTTGGTGAAAGCCTCGAAGCGGACATGATTGCAACGCGGCTGACCGGGCATGTTCGTGCGGCAATCGTCGCGGCACCGGCTTATTTCAATAACCGTCCAGCTCCCGTCGAACCGCGCGATCTTTTGCAGCACGCATGTATTCGCCATCGCTTTCCGAGCGGGCGAACCTATCGCTGGGAGTTCGAAAAAGCGGGCGAAGTGCAGGAAATCGCCATTGAGGGACCTCTGATTGTCAATGACGACAGGGTTATTCTGGAAGCAGCCCTGAACGGTACGGGGTTTGCTTATCTGTTCGAAGCCTATGTTCACGATGCATTGGCGAATGGACGTCTTGTCCGGGTCCTGGAAGACTGGTGCCAGCCTTTCGCCGGGCTTTATCTCTATTATCCAAGCCGCCGCCAGATGCGCCCGGCCTTGCGCGCATTCATCGACTTTTATCGCCATGGGTCGGGGAGCGGTCAATGAAGGCAACGTCGAACCATTTGCGTCATGCCGGTCTGCCACTCGCACGGCAGCGGGATATCTTTTCACAGATGATTCTGGAAAGCCCGCTGCTGATGGATGCGCTGCATCGGCTGCATGAACTCGGCGGGGAATCATCCAAATTCTGGCTCGTCTCCGGTGCCCTCTACAACACCATCTGGAATCGGCTGACTAGGCGACAGGCTCTGCATGGGATCAAGGATCTCGATATTATCTATTTCGACAGCAGCGATCTCTCCTGGGAGGCAGAGGATGCGGTTATCACCCGCGGGGCTGACGTCTTCCGCGACTTTCCGCTTCCGGTGCAAGTTCGCAATCAGGCGCGGGTGCATCTGTGGTTCGAAAAGCGCTTTGGACAGCCCTATGCACCGCTTCGCTCTGCGACCGAATCGATAGAACGCTATTCGACGATTGCCCATTGTGTGGGTGCGCGGCTGGCAAAAGACGGCGAGGTGACGGAAGATGGGCTGCTCATCCACGCTCCATTCGGCTTTGACGATATTTTTTCATTTCGCATTCGGCCCAATCGTGCCATCGATAACCGCGAAACGCATGAGATCAAGGCAACCCGCGCGCTGAAATTCTGGCCGGAACTGAGAGTTCAGGACTGGGACACGCCGGAATGAGTCCGGTTCTTGCTTTGAATGAAAGAGGGAACAGCATGTTTCGTTGGGGTATCCTTTCAACTGCCAAGATTGGCGTCACGCAGGTAATTCCAGCGCTTTGCGCGTCCGAAAATGGCATTGTTCATGCCATTGCAAGCCGCGACCTGTCGCGGGCACGCGCCGTCGCCGACCGTTTCGGTGCACCGCTGGCATTCGGTTCCTATGAAGAACTTTTGGCCAGCGACGCTATCGACGGCGTCTATATACCGCTGCCGACCTCGCAGCATATCGAATGGAGCCTCAAGGCGGCTGAAGCAGGCAAGCATGTCCTGTGCGAAAAGCCGATTGCACTCAAGGCCGACGATATCGACCAGCTTATTGCCGCGCGTGACAGGCATAAGGTTACGATGGCTGAAGCCTTCATGGTCTATTACCATCCGCAGTGGATCAAGCTGCAGGAACTTCTGGCCGAAGGCGCTATCGGCAGGCTCCGCCATGTGCAGGGCGCTTTTTCCTATTTCAATGTCGATCCGGGCAATATGCGCAACCAGCCGGAACTGGGTGGCGGCGCCCTGCCGGATATTGGCGTCTATCCGACCGTGGTAACCCGTATGGTTACCGGTCAGGAACCGGTGTCGGTTCAGGCGTCGGTCGAATATGATCCGGCCTTCGGCACCGACCGTTATGCCAATGTTTCGGCGCGCTTCGACGGTTTTGACCTGACTTTCTATGTCGCCACGCAACTTGGCACTCGACAAACGATGGTTTTCCATGGCGACAAGGGCTTCATCGAAGTCTATGCGCCGTTCAATACCGGCAAATATGGTCATGGCAGCATCGCGCTTTTCGATGCCGGTCACACGAAGGCGACGGAATGGTCGTTCGGTGACGCCAATCATTATCAGCTTCAGGCCGAGAGTTTTGTGCGTGCTGCGCGTGGCGATAAGGATGCGCGGCTTTTCTCGCTTGAAAACTCGAAGGCGAACCAGAAATTCATCGATGCGATCTACCGAGCGGCAAAAGACGGCAAATCGGCTATGGTATGATGGTCGGCGCGCACTATGTAGTGCAGCGGCGACCCCTATTTTGTACGTCGATAGGTCCCTGTCAGTATTTCCGGGTGCGGAATCTGCCTCAGCTTGGCTGTTGTGACTTGCAGTAAAAAACCGCGTTTCTTATATACGCCTCGCACAGGGCATTGATGTGCGTCTGGAAACCGGTCCGGTATCTGGACAAGCATCGTGAAAAGCGCATTGTGAAACCGATAGGAACCGCCCATGGAACGCTCGGTAGAGGTCTTGGCGGTTTGCTGAATGGAGAGAAATATGGCTAAAGTAATTGGTATCGATCTAGGAACGACCAACTCCTGCGTATCCGTCATGGACGGCAAAAACGCGAAGGTCATCGAAAATGCCGAAGGTGCGCGTACAACCCCTTCGATCGTTGCATTCACGGATAGTGACGAACGTCTTATCGGCCAGCCTGCAAAGCGTCAGGCCGTCACCAATCCGGAAGGTACCATTTTTGCGGTCAAGCGCCTGATCGGCCGCCGCTTTGACGACCCGATGGTTACCAAGGACAAGGACCTTGTCCCATACCAGATCGTCAAGGGCGACAATGGCGATGCCTGGGTTGAAGTCCACGGCAAGAAATATTCCCCGTCGCAGGTTTCTGCGATGATCCTTCAGAAGATGAAGGAAACCGCTGAGTCTTATCTCGGCGAAACGGTTACGCAGGCGGTTATCACCGTCCCGGCCTACTTCAACGACGCTCAGCGCCAGGCAACCAAGGATGCCGGCAAGATCGCCGGTCTTGAAGTGCTGCGTATCATCAACGAGCCGACGGCTGCTGCACTCGCTTACGGTCTGGACAAGAACGAAGGCAAGACCATTGCTGTTTATGACCTTGGCGGCGGTACCTTCGACGTGTCGATCCTCGAAATCGGTGACGGCGTCTTTGAAGTGAAGTCGACCAATGGCGACACCTTCCTCGGCGGTGAAGACTTTGACATGCGTCTGGTCGAATACCTCGTGGCCGAGTTCAAGAAGGAAAGCGGCATCGACCTCAAGAACGACAAGCTCGCTCTGCAGCGCCTCAAGGAAGCTGCCGAAAAGGCCAAGATCGAACTGTCGTCCGCGCAGCAGACCGAAGTCAATCTGCCGTTCATCACGGCCGACCAGACCGGTCCGAAGCATCTTGCCATCAAGCTGTCGCGCGCCAAGTTCGAAAGCCTGGTCGACGATCTCGTCCAGCGCACCATCGAGCCTTGCAAGGCAGCGCTGAAGGATGCCGGTCTCAAGGCTGGCGAAATCGACGAAGTGATTCTGGTCGGCGGCATGACTCGCATGCCGAAGATTCAGGAAGTCGTGAAGGCCTTCTTCGGCAAGGAGCCGCACAAGGGCGTTAATCCTGATGAAGTCGTCGCCATGGGCGCGGCAATTCAGGCAGGCGTTCTGCAGGGCGACGTCAAGGATGTTCTGCTGCTCGACGTGACCCCGCTTTCGCTGGGTATCGAAACGCTGGGCGGCGTGTTCACCCGTCTGATCGAACGCAACACCACGATCCCGACCAAGAAGTCGCAGACCTTCTCCACCGCCGAAGACAACCAGTCGGCCGTGACGATCCGCGTCTTCCAGGGCGAGCGTGAAATGGCTGCCGACAACAAGATGCTCGGCCAGTTCGACCTCGTCGGCATTCCGCCCGCACCGCGTGGCGTGCCGCAGATCGAAGTGACCTTCGACATCGACGCCAACGGTATCGTCAACGTGACGGCCAAGGACAAGGGCACCGGCAAGGAACACCAGATCCGCATCCAGGCATCCGGTGGTTTGAGCGATGCCGACATCGAAAAGATGGTCAAGGACGCCGAGGCGAATGCCGAAGCTGACAAGAAGCGCCGCGACGCCGTGGAAGCCAAGAACCAGGGCGAAAGCCTCGTTCATTCGACCGAAAAGTCGCTGAGCGAATATGGTGACAAGGTTTCGGCTGACGACAAGAAGGCCATTGAGGATGCTCTCGCAAGCCTCAAGACCTCGCTTGAAGGCGACGATGCCGAGGACATCAAAGCCAAGACGCAGACGCTCGCCGAAGCTTCCATGAAACTTGGTCAGGCCATGTATGAGGCCGCTCAGGCTGCTGAAACCGGTTCTGCCGGCGGTAGCGAAGAAGCTGCTTCGAACGACGATGTTGTCGACGCCGATTACGAAGAAATCGACGACGACAAGAAGAAGTCGTAATTTCAGGCTCTATACGCTCAAGCCCGGGGCTCTGCCCCGGGCTTTTGCCAATTTTCGAGATGTTCATATTCGCAGGTTTTGTATAAGCCTGCATATTGGCCGGTATCGGTAGAAAGTACCGATGGAAATATCAGGCAGATCAGCCTCTATTTGAAAAATCGCGCTGGCCTGCATACATCTTGAAAAGCATGAGACGGTTTCGGGCAAAGTGGTGTTGACGCTGAAACCCGGAGTGCTGCTCTGACGCATTGAGTCGGAAGGCGCTTCGATAGATGAACAATTGGAAACGCTGGCCCCTGACAAGTGTTGAACGCTTTGGGGCGTGTCGCACGAATCTGGGGACCGGTTTCGGGATACGATGTCCGTGAAAGCAAAAGGCGCGTTCCTGCCGCCGGGATAACGAACTGATGAAGATCGACTACTACGAAGCTCTGGGTGTTGAAAGAACGGCAGACGATAAGGTGCTGAAAACCGCCTTTCGCAAGCTCGCGATGGAGTACCATCCGGATCGCAATCCGAACAATCCGGAAGCTGAACGCAAGTTCAAGGAAATCGGTGAAGCTTACGAAACGCTGAAGGACCCGCAGAAGCGTGCCGCTTATGACCGGTTCGGCCACGCAGCCTTTGAAAATGGCGGCATGGGCGGCGGCTTCGGCAACGGTTTTGGTGGCTCTGGCGGTTTCGCCGATATCTTCGAAGACATTTTTGGCGAGATGATGGGTGGTGGTCGCCGTCGCTCCAATGGCGGACGCGAACGCGGCGCCGATCTTCGCTACAATATGGAAGTGACGCTGGAAGAAGCCTATGCGGGCAAGACCGCGCAAATCCGCGTTCCAACCTCCATTACCTGCGATGAATGTTCGGGTTCCGGGGCAAAGGCCGGTTCCCAGCCGACCACCTGTACCATGTGTTCAGGTTCGGGCCGCGTTCGCGCTGCCCAGGGCTTTTTCTCGGTGGAACGCACCTGTCCGACCTGTAATGGTCGCGGACAGATGATCAAGGATCCTTGCGGCAAGTGCCATGGTCAGGGCCGCGTCACCCAGGAACGTTCACTGTCGGTCAATATTCCTGCTGGCATTGAGGATGGCACCCGTATCCGTCTTTCCGGTGAAGGCGAGGCCGGTATGCGCGGTGGCCCATCGGGCGATCTCTACATTTTCCTTTCGGTCAAGCCGCATGAGTTCTTCCAGCGCGACGGTTCCGACCTTTATTGCAAGGTGCCGATCTCGATGACGACTGCGGCGCTTGGCGGCCAGTTCGAAGTTTCGACACTCGATGGCACGCAGACAAGGGTCAAGGTTCCGGACGGCACACAGAACGGCAAGCAGTTCCGCCTCAAGGGCAAGGGCATGCCGGTTCTGCGTCAGGCCGCCGTTGGCGATCTTTATATACAGATCGACATTGAGACGCCGCAGAACCTGTCCAAACGCCAGCGTGAACTGCTGGAAGAGTTCGAAAAACTTTCCTCGCAAGAGAACAGCCCGAAATCAGCGGGGTTCTTCTCAAGGATGAAAGAATTCTTTGAAGGTATCGGTGAATAATAAAGGGAGCCTTTTGGCTCCCTTTTTTGTTCTTTTCCTTATTCACGCCTTGCTTAGGGAATTCAAAGCGGCATAAACTTGTCCAATAACGACAATGGGAGCAGCAAGAATGGCAGGACAGCTCGGCAGGAAACTGGCCGCTAAGTTCGATGAGGAGATCCGTTTTTTCAAGGGATGGATAGACGGGCCGAAAGCGGTCGGCGCTATTTTGCCGACGAGTTCCATTACCGCGCGCCGTATGGCGAGCGTCATCGATACCGGTTCCGGTCTTCCGGTTCTGGAACTCGGACCGGGCACGGGCGTGATTACCAAGGCGATCCTGAAACAGGGCGTGAAACCTGCCGACCTCTATTCCATCGAATATTCGCAGGACTTCGTGGATCACTTGAATACGATCTTTCCGGAGGTCAACATCATTCAGGGTGATGCCTTCGATCTCGATAGCGCGTTGGGTGAGAAGAAAGACCAGAAATTCGACTGCATCATCTCTGCGGTGCCGATGCTCAATTTCCCGATGGACAAGCGCATCCAGCTCGTGGAAAGCCTGCTTTCACGCATTCCACACGGACGGCCTCTGATGCAGATCACCTATGGTCCCTTGCCACCGGTTCCAGCCGGTCGCGGCAATTATACGGTCCAGCACTATGATTTCGTGGTGCGCAATGTGCCACCGGCGCAGCTTTGGGTTTATCGCAGCCCTTTGGTCTAGTGGTCTGATTCCGACATTTGCGTCCCTCTGATACAAGCGTCGAGCAAATGTCGGAATCGTAATGACCACTAGTAACTTTATGTATCTAGTGGATTTTTCGAATTTGACGTTTGAAACAGCATCTCATTCAGTCGGGATTCAAACGTCAAATTCAATCCACTAGTTTCGCACGAGGCTTTTCATGACTGCACGTATTCTCGTCTTCGCGGGTTCAGTTCGCATCGGCGCTTTTTCCGGCCATATGGCAGATGCCGCCGAGAAAGAATTACGGGCGCAAGGTGCGCAGGTCACGCGCATCACGCTTGCCGACTATCCGCTGCCGATCATGGATCAGAATCTGGAAAACGAGCATGGCGTTCCCGAGAACGCCATGCGACTCGGTCGCCTGTTTGCCGAACAGGACGGTCTGATGATCTGCTCGCCGGAATATAATGCATCGATCCCGCCGCTTCTGAAAAACACCATCGATTGGGTCAGTCGCATTTCAAGAGACGGAGACAGGCCGTTCAGGCCTTATGCCGGTCTGACTGTCGGCCTCTGTTCCAGCTCCGACGGTATGTTTGCCGGTATGCGTGGACTCTACCACCTGCGCGCCGTTCTGATGAATGTCGGCGTACAGATCGTCACCGAGCAATGCTCGGTCGGTCATGCATCGGTGGCGTTCAATGACGATGGTACGCTGAAAGAAGAACGCAGCGCGAGAATGCTCTCCGCTGTCTGCCGCAGCCTCATCGCACGGGTGGAAGAAGCAAAAAGCTGATTCCGTCTCTTTCGTAACGAGTCTTGTTGTGCGAAGAGAATAAAAATCACCACGGAGACTCTCATGACGACGACAGATTTGCGCGATCAAGCATCCGGGCGCTTGATCGTGGGCCTCGACGTGCCGACCATCGCCGATGCTGAGAAGGCGGTCGAAGAGCTGGGCGACACTGTTTCCTTCTACAAGATCGGCTATCAGCTGGTTTTTGCGGGTGGTCTCGATTTCGCAAAAAGCCTTGTGGCGGCGAAGAAGAAAGTCTTCCTCGACATGAAGCTGCTTGATATCGACAACACCATCGCGAAGGGTGTTGAGAATGTCGCGAAGATGGGTGTTTCCATGCTCACGCTGCATGCCTATCCGAAAGCGATGCGGGCAGCGGTGGAAGCCGCCAAAGGATCAGACCTCTGCCTGCTCGGCGTGACAGTTCTAACCTCAATGGACAATGCCGATCTGCGGGAAGCAGGTTATTCTGACGATGCCGAAACGCTGGTGCTGAAACGCGCCCTTCAGGCGCGTGAGGCTGGTATGGGCGGCATTGTTGCTTCCGCGGTCGAAGCGGCAGCCATCCGTCAGGCGGTCGGCCCGGATATGGCCATCGTCACGCCGGGCATTCGTCCCGCCGGTTCGGAAAAGGGCGACCAGAAACGGGTCATGACCCCTGCGGATGCCTTGAAGGCCGGAGCCAGCCATCTGGTCGTTGCCCGTCCAATTGTCGGCGCGGTTGATCGCAAAGCCGCAGCCCTTGCCATTCTCGACGAAATGCGTTCCGTTGCCTAGAGCATTTCCAGCAAAAGTGCGAAGCGGTTTTGCGCGGGATAATGCGGTAGAAAAGATTGCGAGCTAGTGGAGGAAACAGCATGACTAAAGCCTACTGGATTGCCCGTGTGGATGTCCGTGATCCCGAGCGATACAAGGATTATGTTTCAACGGCGAAACCGGCATTTGAACGTTATGGTGCAAATTTCATCGCTCGTGGCGGCACGGCTGATGCAGTTGAGGGACAAGGTCGCGCCCGCAACGTGATCATCGAATTCGAAACCATGCAGCACGCGCTCGATTGCTATAATTCGCCGGAATATCAGGCGGCGAAGGCGATCCGCCAGACGGTTGCGGATGGTGAAATCGTCATCGTCGAAGGCGTTTAGAGTGCCGATCAGATAGGATCTGATCGGAACTCTAACCTATTATATTTTAAGCATAATCTTATCGATCCTCGTTTCACTTCGGTCGGATTATGCTCTAAATCAAAGGGCCCGCAGGGGCTCTTTTTTATTTGCTGTTTAGAGCCGAACCGGCGGATCGTGCCGTCCGGCAAGCGTCAGATCGAGCAGCAGAACCTTTCCGGCATGGGGATCGGAACGGCGAGCCTCTTCGTCGAGTCCTTCATTGGCACTGGTCACGATCATCACCGTTGCATCCGGTCCGACAAAAGCAGGGCATGATGGCTGGCGGACCGGCAGTGAAATCGAGCGGATCAGGCGGCCTTGCGATGAATAGGCATTGAGCGAACTGCCGCCCCAGCAGGCATTCCACAGCGTGCCGTCCGCATCAACGACCGAGCCATCGACACCGCCTTCTTCGGCCCGGTGGTGGAAGACGCTTTTGTCGGATATCGGTAGGCCGGTCTCAGGATCCGTATCGACCCGCCAGATGATGTTGCGATCCGTGTCGGCGAAATAGGCGATCGTTCCATCGGAAGAAAAGCAGATTGAATTGGTGATCGTGATACCGGAGAAAAGCTTTTTCACCTGGCCTTCGCGATACCACCAGATCGAGCCTGCATCGGTCTCGGCCTTTTTGCCCATCGTGCCAATCCAGAACGATCCTGATGGATGCACGCGCGCATCATTGGAACGGGTAATTTCATTGTCGGCTTCAAGCGGGTGATGAAGGGTCAGTCGCCCATTGGCGCGTTCGCGGATGAACAGCCCATGCTCACTGACGATCAACTGCCGGTCACGGTCGATAACGGCGAGGGCGCTGGCCTTCATGCCAAGCGCATGGACGTGGATTTCACCGCTGTCCCAGTTCTTCTCGATCAGTTTCTGACCGAGAATATCGAACCACCAGACATTTCCGCTCAGTGGATCGTAGCCGGGGCCTTCGCCCAGTTCTGCTACATGGTCGGCAAACAGGGTAGTTTTAACGACGGTCACTTTTTCCTCCCGAGACGCCCGAAGCGATTGCATCCAACATAATCAACGGATGAAAGCTGATCCAGTTCAACTTCAAGCATTGTGAGTGCACAGCCAACGCCCGAGAACGGATTGAGAGAAAGGACTATGTTGCCCAGTCATTCCGTTTTAGATTTCCCGCAACTTCGAATCGCGAGGAAATCATGGCTCTCAAAGTCGCGGTCCAGATGGACCATATCAGCACGGTGAATATTACGGGCGACACCACATTCGCCCTTTCGCTCGAGGCGCAGAAGCGCGGTCATGAGCTTTACCATTATACGCCAGACCGGCTTTCGATGCGCGATGGCGTCGTTTCCGCCCGCTTGGAAAAGATGGAAGTGCGCGACGTCAAGGGCGATCACTATACGCTGGGTGAGCCGATCCGCCGCGACCTGTCGGAAATGGATGTGGTGCTTTTGCGTCAGGACCCGCCCTTCGACATGAACTATATCACCACCACCCATCTTCTGGAGCGGATTCACCCGAAAACACTGGTTGTCAACGATCCGGCATGGGTGCGCAACAGCCCCGAAAAAATCTTTGTGACAGAGTTTCCCGACCTGATGCCGGAAACGCTCATCACCAAGGACCCGCAGGAAGTCATGGATTTCCGTCGCGAGTTCGGCGACATCATTTTGAAGCCGCTTTACGGTAATGGCGGTGCGGGCGTCTTCCATCTGGCCGATGGTGACCGCAACCTGACCTCGCTTCTGGAAATGTTCGGTCAGCTCTTCAAGGAGCCGTTCATTGCACAACGTTATCTGAAGGACGTACGCGCCGGCGACAAGCGCATCATCCTGATTGATGGGGAACCTGTCGGTGCAATCAATCGCGTGCCGTCGGAAACCGATGCCCGTTCCAACATGCATGTCGGCGGGCGTGCGGAACAAAGCAAGCTTACGCCACGTGAACGCGAGATTTGCGAGCGCATTGGCCCATCACTGAAAGAACGTGGTTTCATTCTGGTCGGCATTGATGTGATCGGCGACTACATGACCGAAATCAACGTTACCTCTCCAACTGGTATCCGCGAAATCCAGCGTTTCGACGGGACTAATATAGCAGCCCTGTTCTGGGATGCGGTCGAAGCCAAGCGTTAATTTGTTCTCTTAACGTTCTTGAGTTTACCGCTCGCTCGTGCTTAACTCTCTAAGTTGTATTTGAGTCTTTACTCACTTAAGAGATGTGGTGCGTGGCGAGCGGGGGCACATGGTCGCGCGGGTTGGAACAGTTGCTTTTCAAGGCATAGAAGCTGTGCCTGTCGACGTGCAGGTGATGGTCGCGCCGGGCAAGATGGGCATGTCCATTGTCGGCTTGCCGGACAAAGCCGTGGCAGAAAGCCGGGAGCGGGTGCAAGCGGCGTTGCACGCCTCGGGCCTTTCCATGCCGACCAAACGGGTGACGGTTAATCTGGCACCTGCCGACCTGCCGAAAGAAGGGTCGCATTATGACTTGCCCATTGCTGTCGGGCTTATGGCGGCGATCGGCGCTATCCCGGCGGATGCGATCCAGTCCTATCTCGTTCTGGGTGAATTGTCGCTCGATGGTTCGATAACGCCGGTGGCAGGCGTCCTGCCTGCTGCAATCGGTGCGAACCGGGACGAGAAGGGACTCATCTGCCCTTATGCTTGTGGGCCTGAGGCAGCCTGGGCGGGTGCGGACATTGATATATTGGCTCCGCGCAGCCTGATCGCCCTTGCCAACCATTTTCGCGGCACGCAGGTTCTGACCCGGCCGGAACCATCCATGCGGATTTCCGGTGAAGCGGAACTCGACCTTGCCGATATCAAGGGGCAGGAGACCGCCAAGCGAGCGCTCGAAATCGCCGCTGCAGGCAATCACAATCTGCTGCTCGTCGGACCGCCGGGATCCGGCAAATCCATGCTTGCTCAGCGATTGCCATCCATTCTGCCTCGCCTTTCTCCGCGCGAATTGCTGGACGTATCGATGATCGCCTCGATTGCGGGTGAGCTTTCGGGTGGAAAACTGTCAGATCGCCGTCCGTTCCGCGCGCCGCATCATTCGGCGTCGATGGCGGCAATGGTCGGCGGTGGACTGCGTGCGCGTCCGGGCGAGGTATCGCTTGCGCATAACGGTGTGCTGTTTCTGGACGAGTTTCCGGAATTCTCGCCACAGGTGCTGGATTCCTTGCGTCAGCCACTCGAAACCGGCGAATGTCTCATTGCACGCGTCAATCATCGCACCAGCTATCCAGCGCGCTTTCAACTGATCGCCGCCATGAATCCCTGCCGTTGTGGTATGGCGGGCGAACCCGGTCATGTCTGCGCGCGGGGGCCCCGTTGTCAGGCCGATTATCAGGCGCGTATTTCAGGCCCGCTTCTCGACCGTATAGACTTGCGGGTGGATATGCCTGCCGTCTCTGCCTTCGATCTTATCAAGCCATCCCGGTCGGAAACGAGCGAGACGGTCGCGCAACGCGTCTCCCGCGCTCGTGCGATTCAGACCCAGCGTTATTCAGCGCTCGGTCTGGAACCGTCCCTGACCAATGCCTATTGCTCGGCCAAACTGATCGAACAGGTTGCTGAGCCGGATGCGGCAGGCCTCAAGCTTTTGCGTGACGCAAGCGAGCAGATGCGTTTTTCTGCCCGCGCTTATCATCGCATTCTGAAGGTCGCCCGGACGCTGGCCGATCTGGACGGGAGCGACAAAGTCGGTCGCATTCATTTGGCCAGCGCCATATCCTATCGCATGGGTGCGGAAAGGCTGGTTTCCGTAGCCTGAACATCTTCTACGACGTCATGTTTTCAAGCGTCTTCATCCGATCACGCGATTGCACGCGAATCTCGCCATTGTTGAGAAAGAGGCATGTATCGAACAATGTGAGATCAAGCGGGTTGGGAAGCCGAACATCCTCGATCCCTGGGCACGGCTTTGCCGCTGGATCAAAGGAACGGTCGATTTGCGATATACACAGAATGGTGAGCCTTCGCTTTGAAGCAAATGACCTGAGCGCCGCAATCTGGGTCGACAGGTCGGGCTTTTCCCGCTTCTGATCGAGAATCTGCAGATAATCGACGATCACGACGGTTCCAGCCGAAGCAGCGTCGAGTTTGGCGATCATATAATCCGCGCAGATGGCATCCGAGCAATCGAAACGGAATAGATGCCGGAAGTTATCGCGATCGACGCCGAGTGCCTTGAAGCGTCCGGCGATATCCGTCTCAGTGTATTCAAGCGAAAAGAAAAGGCCGTAATTGCCATCTCGCATGGCCTCAATCATTATATCAAGACTCAACAGGGTTTTCCCATGGCCCGGTCTGGCGCCAATCAGCACCATGCTGCCGGACTTGAGATAGCCATAGATTTCGCGAGCAGAAACGGGAGCGGATGTGTTGTTAACGAGCAGGCTCCAGCTTCTGTAACCCTCCTGCGCGGCAACGCGATCAAGCGCTTCGTGAAGTGGAATATCAGCATCATTTGCCAAACGCTTGGCAAGCCGCTTCAGGTGATAGATAGGTGACGATAACCGCATCGATAAACCTCCTGTGACGAGCTGTCATTGCAGTCCCTCCTTGTGCATGTGCCCGAACAGTTGGTTCGATGATTTCATCTTCCTGCATGAAAAATGCTTTCCCGGACGGAGGGGGGAGGCTTGGAAGCAACCAGAATCGGAGAATAACGCAAATGGTCAGTCTGCGGAACTGCTATGTAGCTTAGACAGTACGATGAGGAAATTTCAGCGTGGCGCTATCGGCTTCCAGTGATGAAGGACGGATTTGTCTTCGCATGAATAACACCAGTAATGGCCCTGAAAGGGCTGATCATACTGGCGGCTGATTGGACGTCCGGCCAGAAAGCAGAGCAGTAGCGTACCGGCACCACCGTGGCCGACAATCGCGATGTCTCCGGAGGCCGGAAATGATTTCACCGCTTCAAAACCTTCCACGATGCGTTGTTGCACATCGATGGCCCGCTCCCAGCCGTGAATACTCGCTTCGGGTGCGGAAAAGAACTGGTCGGCTACAATCTCGTGTTGTTCGGCGGGCAGGAAGCCAGTGGTGCTTCGGTCGATCTCGTTAAAGCGGCTGTCGGTTAATAGACGGACTCTCAAAATATCCGCTAGAATTTCAGCAGCTTCAGTTGCCTTTGCTTCCGTGCTGGACCAGATCGATGTGATCGATTGCAGTTCAGGCTGGTTGGCAAAGGAGCGCATCCGTTCAATTCCGCGCTCCGACAGGTTCCACGACGGAACAGGCTTTGCGGGATCGATCACGACTTCCGGATGCGAGATAAAGTAGATTTTCTTCATACGCCCCCCAATAGCCGTATCATTGTAAACAACAGGGCGCATTTCGCGCCCTGTTGCCAACCCATTGAGTTCATATTCCGAACGTTACAAGTCCATTCTCATCGATGGCCCAGGCCGGGTTCCATGCAATTTCCCAGGCGTGATCGTCAGGATCGGCGACATAGCCGCGAAAACCACCTTGGCTCGGCGCGTCAGCCGAACGCACCAGTTTGCCACCAGCCCCAACCAACCGGTCCATCAGTGGCACGACATCCGTTTCCAGTTCCACATTATGTGCAAGAGAAAATGCGCCGAGCTGCTGGAGGCCTTTGCGGTTCATATCGGTTTCGAGCGAAGCTTTCAGGAAGGTTCCGAGAACGAAACCGTTCATCTGATAGAAGATGATTTCTTCATTCTCGAAAACAGGTGCCCAGCCGAAACCCTGCGTGTAAAAACGACGTGAGCACTCGAGGTCGGCGATACCAATTGTAATGACGGAGATTTGCAGTTTCATGACCAAGACCTTTTGTTCTCCAATACACCATTGCATCGGAGTGTAAGGTCAAGGGACTCGACGCATTTGCCGAAATGAAAACAATTGCGAAGGCCAGGACCCGCTTTGCAACGGGGATCGGGCTAACCGCACCGACCTCTCCTTTTTAGACCCGGAATGAATAGCACATTCCGGGACGTTTTCAAAAACATATGGGGAAGGTTTTGTGTCAGCGTACCGAACCGACGAGGAGGTTGTCCGGGCCTTCGATGGTGACCCAGCGACCGGTATCGTTGGCTGCTTGACGCTTCAGATAAGTATAATCGGTCTCGTTCCAGCGCATGACTTCATCGGTCAGATTGTCGAGAACGAAATCACCGCGATCCGTGCGAACGGTGAGGACTGCATGACCTTCACCGTCCGGCTTGCGAACGACAGTGATCAGAAGATCGGTGATCGGAATGCCGGCCTTCTGCAATTCACGCTGCTTCAGCAGGACGTAATCTTCGCAGTCGCCAACAGTCGTCGGGTAAGCCCAGTATTCCTCGACGCCATAGATTTCCATGTCGGTCATCGGCTTGATACGTTCATTGACCGAAAGATTGATCTCGACGATGCGCTGCCAGTTTGAATGGTCGAGCTGCAGTGCGCGGGTGTCGCGGCTGGTGATGCCGCATTCCTTGGCTTCGCGCTTGCAGAATTCATAATGTCCAATCGGCTGCGAGGTCAGCTTGCCGGTCTGCATGAAGTCGCCGGAGGCGGCTTCCGCACCAAAGCTTGCCATCAGCAGCGAAACTGCAAAACCGGCGACTGCCATAATCTTTGTGGTCGAGCGAACAACGCAAAACATACTCAACGCCCTTTGGCTCTCGCCAGTTACTCATTTGTTAACGAAACGTTAATGTCTGAAATACTCTGGAGTCAATTCAGTTCACCTTGGGGTCGCCGGACTTCTTAATTAATGGTTAACGCGGGTGGTGCCAAAAATTGCAATTATTGATTGAATTTAGCGGCTGAGCGGAACCGATCAGGCGGTAAAAATCACTCATAATTTTGCCACGGTCCGGGCGCTTGTCTTTTGCCTCGAATAAGCCAATGTTGGTGTCGACCGGATCGTAACGATCCCTTTGCAAAGGCCAAAAGATGACAGGCGCAACGACGCGCAAGGCCACGGCAGACGACATAGATGCGCTCCTGCGCATCGAGGAGCGCTGTTTCGAGACAGACCGGATTTCTCGCCGTTCATTTCGTGCCCTCATCGCACGACCAACCGCAGAAACCATTGTTGCAACAATGGACGGCACGGTCATCGGCTATGCGATGATTCTTTTCCGTCATGGCACCGCGCTTGCGCGACTTTACTCGATAGCCGTCGACCCGGAGGCCAAGGTCAAGGGCGTCGGCTCTCTTCTGTTGCAGGCGGCGGAAACGGCAGCTTACGACCAAGACCGTCCGTTGCTGCGGCTGGAAGTGCGCGAGGATAATGAACGCGCCATCGCGCTTTACAAGCGGCACGGCTACCGCCCCATTGGACGCTATCTCGATTACTACGCTGACCATTCGGATGCGCTGCGTTTCGAAAAGACGGTTCGCGGTGACATTTCACCCGTCACGGCCTTTCCCTATTACGAGCAGACGACTGATTTTACCTGCGGTGCAGCCTGCCTGATGATGGTGCTTGCCCGGCACAATCGGGAGACGCAGCTCGACCCCGTGCTGGAAGTCCGCCTTTGGCGCGATGCGACGACGATTTACATGATGTCGGGGCCGGGCGGTTGTGAGCCGTTTGGGCTTGCGGTCGCTGCGCATGAGCGCGGTCTGAAAGCTTCGATCATCGTTTCCATCGAGGACATGCTTTTCCTGCAATCGGTGCGTTCGGAGGAAAAGCGCAAGGTGATGCAACTGGCGCAGACCGATTTCCGCCAGCGTACAGAAGCCTATGCAATTCCGGTGGACTATCGCGGTTTCACGCTGCACGACATTCTGGCTGCCTTGCGCCGTGGGGCGGCAGTGATCGTGCTGATCAGCGGTTATCATATGTTCGGCAAGAAAGTGCCGCACTGGGTGCTCGCCCATGGCGAAGATGGGCGGCATATTCTCATTCATGACCCCTGGGTGGAGGAAGAGCTCGGCGAAACCATTGCCGATGCTGCAAATGTCCCTGTTCCCTTCCACATTTTCGACCGCATCGCACGGTTCGGCAGTGATGGGCTCAGGGCGGCCGTTATTCTGGAAAAAAGGACGGATTGATGACGATCTGCGTCATTCTGGTAGGGCGCCTCTCGGATATCGACAATGGGGCGACGCCGCACAAGGTCATGACCACGCGTGACTATCTCGCGCATCCCGCTCTCTTCAACGGGCAGCTGCGCCCGCGCATCATCAACCTGTCGCGCTCCTACGCCTATCAAAGCCGTGGCTATTACGCTTCGCTTCTGGCTGAAGCGCGGGGGCATCGCATCATCCCCTCTGTGGAAACGATGATCGATCTGTCGGAACGGCGACTTTATGAAAACGCTATTCCCGAACTCGAAGACATGCTGAACAAGGCGCTCGGCAAGCATCCGGAAAGGGCGCCCGAAACAATTCACGTACATTTCGGTCTTGCCGATAATCCCGAATTTGAACGGTTCGGACGGCTGCTCTTCGACTGGTTTCGCGCGCCGTCGCTGGAAGTCACGGTCAAGCCCGGTGAATGGGCGCGAATCCAGAAGATCGGCTTTGCGAATATCACCAAGTTTACCAAGGCACAGAAGGAACGCTTCGAGGACGCACTTGATCGCTATACCCAGCGTGAGTGGCGCGCCGCGCGCCCAAAGGTGCCAGCGCGCTATTCCTTCGCAACGCTGTGCGATCCGAAGGAAGCTATGCCGCCCTCGACCGTTTCAACGCTGAAGCATTGGGCAAGAATCGCAGCCCGGCTTGGGGTGGAAGTGGAACCGATCGGCAAGCGCGATCTGCCGCGACTTGCCAATTATGACGCACTGTTCATCCGCGAGACGACATCGATCTCCAATCACACCTACCGTTTCGCCCGGCGGGCGCAGCAGGAAAACATGCCAGTCATCGATGATCCGATTTCCATGATCCGCTGCACCAACAAGGTTTATCTGCACGAACTGATGCAGGCGAACGACGTGGCGGTTCCGCCGACGGTGATGATTGCGGGTGAGGAGGATCTGGAGCGCGCCGCCGATATGCTCGGCTTTCCGATGGTCATCAAGATACCGGATTCGTCATTTTCGCGCGGCGTGAAGAAGGTGAAGGATTTTGCCGAACTGAAATCGCTCGCCACTTTATGGCTGGAGGACAGTGACCTCCTGCTGGCGCAGAAATACATGCCGACGAAGTTCGACTGGCGTGTTGGCGTTCTCGACGGAAAGCCGCTTTTCATCTGCCAGTACATGATGGCCAAGAACCATTGGCAGATCGTCAAGCACGATACGGGCGGCAAGCCTCTGGAAGGCGGGTTTCGTTCCTATGCGCTGGGCGATGCGCCGCCATTGGTTCTGGAAACCGGGCTACGCGCGGCACGCTGCATCGGCGACGGGCTCTATGGCGTCGATCTGAAGGAAACGGACGATGGCGTGGTGGTGATCGAGGTCAACGACAATCCCAATCTTGAACACGGGATCGAGGATGCCGCCGAAAAGGACGAGGTCTGGATCAAGCTGACCCGCTGGTTCACCGACCGGTTGGACCGGAAATAGGCATCTCACCCAAAAGTGGGAACCGATTTTGGGGCAAGGAAATGCCGAAAACAATTCGATGGAGCATTTCTAACGATCGAACTTAGATCGGAAATGCTCCATATCCAATAGTCGGACGAAATGTCGCCGAAATCAAAGCGGCGTAAAGCAGACCTTGGTGTGTCCCGCGCCGATGAAGCCAAGGCGGCCGGCGGCACCCTTCGACAGGTCGAGGACGCGTCCCTTGATGAACGGGCCGCGATCGTTGATGCGCACGACGAGTGACTTGCCGTTTCTCTGATTGGTAACCTTGACCTTGCTGCCAAGCGGCAGGGTGCGGTGTGCTGCGGTCAGGCCGGCCGGGTTCATACGTTCACCCGAAGCCGTACGGGAAGTGAGGGCGTACCAGGAGGCACCGCCGCATTGCTGTGCTGAAGCCTCGATTGCGGTGGTCGCGAGAAGACCGGTTGCCGCAACGGCGAGCATAGCCATACGGGTCTTGAAAGTCATGCCAGATCCACTAGTTGTTAACGGGGTGTCCCACAGTTGTCGCTGAGAAAGACAATCGCGAACTGGAATCTAAATGTGGCGCTGACGTGGTTTGAATGAGAACATTATGCGATAATTGAATCTATATCGCATCGGGAAAATCATCCTATACTACACGTTGTTTATTTAATCAGATAAACATAACCAAGGAATATTAGGAAAGATTCTGTTTGGTTGCTGTAATACCGTTTACGATTCGTTAGGAATCTGCGGCAGCCTTTGCTGCGCCTTGTTTTCGCGCATTGATTGCAAGAAGAACTGCTTACCCGGACGGAGGTTCGGTGCGATTGCGTTGCAATTTTTATTTGTAGAACAAGTTTTCATCCTGAGTGGCAAAGTTAAGGAAATAAGGCATTTCGGGGGCAAAGCTGCAATTTATGACTGTGTTTTACAATTCCTTACCGGTCTCAAAAAGTTATCCACAGGGGCTGAAAGGCAGTGGGATGACATTTCTTTGACCGCTGTGAACCTGCACGAAAGCGCCAGAATCCTGTTATAAGCGTCCAGATCAGACGATGGAACGCCATGCAGGACCACCCGGAAAAAGACAGGATCGAGACCGCTTCGCCAGCAATTTCGGCGGGTAAGCGGATACTCTATCTTTGCCTCGGCTTCCTTATGCTGGCACTTGGCATCATCGGTGCTTTCCTGCCGGTCATGCCAACAACGATCTTCATCATTTTTGCCGCGTGGTTCTTTGCACGATCATCGCCGAAGCTTGAGGCTCGCCTGCTTGCCGATCAGCGTTTTGGTCCTCTGGTCATAAAATGGCGCGAGCGTGGAGCCATTCCGCCACGTGCAAAGCTTTATGCCTGTCTTGGCATGACGGTCGGGTATGGCCTGTTCTGGTGGGGCGCGAAACCCGGCTGGCTGCTGGCAACATCGGTAACTGTTTTCATGCTCGGCTCGGCTGTTTACGTGCTTTCGCGTCCGAGCGAATAATGGCTTCAACCACACCAGCGATCGCGATAAGAGTGGCCAAAACCACCATGGGAGCCGCCAATGTCCTCGCCTGCCGTCAATCCGCTGATTAATCGCCTTTCCGCGCCGCCCATTCCAGCGGTACAGGCCTGGGCGCGGGATTATGACGGGTCGCGTGGTGCTCTGATTGATTTGTCGCAAGCTGTTCCCGGCTATCCTCCGCATCCAGACATGCTGCACTTTCTCGGCGAGGCAGCCGGATCGGTCGCCTATGCCGGTTACGGTTCGATTGAGGGCGAAAAGGTTCTGCGCGAAGCCTATGCTGCGCATGTCGGACAGCTCTATCGCGCGCAGATCGACGCCTCCAACGTCCATATTACGTCCGGCTGCAATCAGGCCTTTATCGCTGCCATCATGTGTGTGGCGCAAAGTGGCGATAGGGTGCTGACCACCGATCCGTTCTATTTCAACCATCGTTCATCGCTGGAAATGCTCGGCATCGCTTCAGGTTCGGTGCCCTGCCATGCCCAGAATGGTTTCATCCCAAGCGCGGAAGATGTCCGAGCTGTGCTTCGTCCGGGTATTGCGGCGCTGGCGCTTGTTTCCCCGAACAACCCAACTGGGGCGATTTATCCGGCGGGACTGTTATCGGAAATCTATGCTCTCTGCCGCGACAATGGAACATGGCTCATTCTGGACGAGACCTATCGCGATTTTATGGCCGATGCCAATGAACCGCCGCATCGGCTTTTTGACGAGGCGGACTGGCCGTCGCATCTGATCCAGCTTTACAGCTTCTCAAAATCGTTCTGCATTCCGGGGCACCGGCTTGGTGCGATTGTCGCGGGCAAGGCGATGGTCGAGAACGTTGCAAAAGTCATGGACAATCTGCAGATATGCGCAAGCCGCGCGCCACAGATCGCAGTCGCACGCGCCATTGAGCCCTTGATCGGCTGGCGTGACGATAATCGCGGCGAGATTGCAAGGCGTGCCTCTGCATTGCGGTCGGTCATGGCCAATATCGAGGGCTGGCATGTGGAGGCGGTTGGGGCCTACTTCGCCTTCGTCCGTCACCCTTATCCTGATGCCTCATCGGTCGAGGTTGCCGAGCGCCTTGCGAAGTCACTTGGCATCCTCACCTTGCCAGGCCGGTTCTTCGGTGATGGGCAAGAAGCATTTCTGCGCTTTGCCTTCGCCAACGTCGATGTTTCGGGGATTGAAGATCTCGGTGCGCGTTTGCCGCATTTCTAAGAGCATTTCCAGCAGAAGTGCGAAGCGGTTTTGCGTCGGATAATGCATACAAACAAAGAGATAGGTCGGTTCCACGATTCTGTGTTAACCGGAACCGCTCAAGCGCTGAAATCTTTGCCGGTTCAGGGACCGGCAGAACCCCACAAAATCACTGGCAAGCGGCTCTGATACAAACCTGTAACAATAGTGTCATATGAATGTAATATAGAGCGCGTAGAGGGCTAACGACGCCACATCGTCATATGTCTTTTACAACAGGAGCCGCAGCTCATGAACAAGATGATTTCCTCGACCGCAGCGATTGCCATCGCTGCTGTTATGTCGGTTTCCGCCGCTCAGGCGCGCGATCAGATTCAGGTTGCCGGTTCCTCGACCGTTCTGCCTTATGCAAAAATCGTCGCCGAAACGTTCGGCGAAACCTTTCCGAACTTCAAGACACCGGTTGTTGAATCGGGCGGTTCGGGCGCAGGCATCAAAGAATTCTGCAAGGGCGTCGGAGAAAACACCATCGATATCGCCAATGCATCGCGCGCCATGAAGGACTCGGAACTGAAGTCGTGCATCGACGCTGGCGTCAAGGATGTTCAGGAAGTACGCTTCGGCTATGACGGCATCGTCTTCGCGACCGACGCCAAGGGTCCGGATTGGAAGCTGAAGCCGGAAGATGTCTACAAGGCTCTCGCAGCCAAGCTCGTCGTCGACGGCAAGCTGGTCGACAATCCGAACACCAAGTGGAACCAGGTCAACCCGAACCTTCCGGACTGGGACATTGCTGCCTATATCCCAGGCGAAAAGCACGGCACCCGTGAAGTGTTTGAAGAAAAGGTTCTTGCCGACGGCTGCAAGCACTCCGGCGCTCTGGACGAAATCAAGAAGACCGGTCTTGACGACAAGGCTGCCGCTTCCGCCTGTATCGCAGTGCGCAAGGACGGCAAAGCTGTCGACATCGACGGCGATTATGCCGAAACGCTCGCCCGCATCGACTCCAACAAGACCGGCGTTGGTGTATTCGGCCTCTACTTCTTCGAAAACAACGCTGACAAGCTGAAGGTTGCGACCGTCAACGACATCACCCCTTCGGCTGAAACCGTCGCTTCGGGCGAATATCCGGTGTCGCGTCCGCTGTTCTTCTACGTGAAGAAGGCTCACCTTGGCGTTATCCCGGGTCTGAAGGAATATGTTGAGTTCTTCCTGAATGACCAGATGATCGGTCCTGATGGCCCGCTCGCCGAATATGGTCTGGTTCCGGCTCCGGACGCAGAACGTGAAGCACAGCGCGCCGCCTTCACCGAAGGCAAGACGCTGGCTGCGAAGTAAGTTTTAATCTGTGGAACGCGGGGATGATGAATCTCCGCGTTCTTCTCCTTTCGCGCCTTTGCACTATGACAGGCGCATCCACGTGGAACGGCATGGGTGGAAGCTGCACCTAAAACCGTCCGCATTCATCAGGGCAACCGGGGAAATTGAATGTCCTTCTTTCTGGTTCTCGTCAGTATCGTTGCAATCGGGCTGATCGGATTCTTCATAGGCCGCCAGCGTGCCGTTGCACTGGACAAGGCGCAGTCTGCTTCCGCAAAAGCCTCGCCGACCGAGAAAATGCATTCCCGCCCGCATTATCATGGCTGGTGGGTTTTCCTCGTTTCTGCATTGCCTGCGATTCTGTTTCTCGCTGTATGGGCCGTTGGAACGTCGGTCTATCTCGATCACAGCGCGACCGCCCGTCTGCCGGATGCTATCGAGGACGGCTCCTTCACCAATCGCAGCCTGCAGCTTGGCATGGTGCGTGGTCTGGCCAACGGGCTTGACCGGCTGACGCCTGCCGAACTGGAAAGCTTCCCGGCAAACTATCAGGATGCTCGCGCCGTTCTTGCATCCAAGGGCGTGGCGCTCGCGACTGAAGGCCAGGATTACATGGTGCCGATCGCGCTTTACCTGAAAAAGGCAACGGCGCTGACACACACCATCGGTTCGGCTGTTTCCTTGGTGATCGCCATCGCAGGCCTGATCTTCGGCCTTTCCACGATCAGCCGCCGCATGCGTGCACGCAACAATGTCGAGCGGATCGTTCTCTGGGGGCTGATCGCCGCATCCGGTATCGCCATTCTGACGACCGTCGGCATCATCTGCTCGATGCTGTTCCAGACGATCAGTTTCTTCCAGTCAGTCTCGCCGTGGGAGTTCTTCTTCGGCACTGTATGGGACCCGCGCTTTGCCGCCGCCGGCTCGGGTGGTGAGACAGGCCAGTTCGGTCTCATTCCGCTTCTGGCTGGTACACTTTACATCGCCCTTGTGGCCATGCTGTTCGCTGTTCCAGTCGGCTTGTTCTCGGCCATCTACATGGCAGAATATGCGTCGCCCCGAGTGCGCACGATCGTCAAGCCGGTCCTTGAGCTTCTGGCCGGTATTCCCAGCATCGTCTACGGTTTCTTCGCCCTTGTGACAGTCGGACCTTTCCTGCGCGATCTCTCGATTGCCATTGCAGGCGGTCAGGGCTTCATCATGGCGCAGAGCGTTCTGACCGCTGGTCTCGTCATGGGTGTGATGCTGATCCCCTTCGTGTCCTCGCTCTCCGATGACATCATCACAGCCGTGCCGCGGACATTGCGCGACGGTTCGCTTGGTCTTGGCGCAACCCGCTCCGAAACCGTCAAACGTGTTGTCCTTCCTGCCGCTTTGCCCGGAATTGTCGGCGCGCTTCTGATGACCGCATCCCGCGCCATCGGCGAAACCATGATCGTGGTTCTTGCCGCCGGTGTTGCGGCACGCATCAACATCAATCCTTTCGAGGCGATGACCACCATCACGGTGAAAATCGTCAACCAGCTCACCGGCGATCTGGAGTTCAACTCGCCGCAAACGCTGGTGGCCTTTGCACTCGGCATCACGCTTTTCGTCCTGACGCTGATCATGAACATCTTTGCGCTGCATATCGTGCGCAAGTACCGGGAGCAGTACGAATAATGACCGATACGACCTTCAACGCCAGTGGCGCCACGGCACAGCCAACGCGCCGCGATATCGGACTGAAACGCCGCTACGCTGCCGAACGTCGCTTCCGCTATTACGGTATTGCTGCGATCGCCATCGGCGTGTTCTTTCTGTGTGCGCTCCTCTTCTCGGTCTTTTCCAAGGGCTATACAGCCTTCTGGCAGACGACGCTTTATCTGCCGGTCAAGCTTGAAGAAAAGGTGATTGACCCGGGCAACAAGCGCGCGACCGATCCGAATGTGCTGATCACGGCCAATTATCCGCTGCTGGTGCGCAATGCATTGGCCGAAAAACTGGGTGTTGCTGCGACAGACCGTCCGGCAATGCGTGATCTGGGCCGCTTCTATTCCGACGGCGTGCGCATTCAGCTGCGCAAGATGGTGATGGACACTCCATCGCTCATCGGCACGACGCAGACCGTTCCTGTTCTGGCCGGCGCCGACATCGATTCCGCCTTCAAGGGGCAGATCGACCTTTCCGTGCCGGAGACGAGCCGCAAGGTTTCTGACCGTCAGGTGGGCTGGATGAAGATGCTTTCGGAAGAAGGCGTCATGAAGGAGGCCTTCAATACAGGTCTCTTCACCTTCGGTGCCTCCAGCCGTCCGGAAACCTCCGGTCTCGGCGTCGCGCTTGTCGGTTCGCTCTACATGATGCTGATCGTTCTCGGTCTGTCGCTGCCTATCGGCGTCGCCGCTTCGATCTATCTGGAAGAGTTCGCCAAGAAGAACCGTTTCACCGACATGATTGAGGTGAACATCAACAATCTGGCAGCGGTTCCGTCCATCGTGTTCGGTCTGCTCGGGCTTGCTGTCTTCATCAACTTCTTCGGCCTGCCGCGTTCGGCGTCACTGGTCGGTGGTCTGGTGCTGACGCTGATGACGCTTCCCACCATCATCATCGCGACCCGTGCCGCCCTTCGCGCGGTGCCGCCGTCGATCCGCGCTGCGGCCCTCGGTCTTGGTGCATCGAAAACACAGATGGTGTTCCACCACGTCCTGCCGCTTGCCGCACCCGGCATCCTGACGGGAACGATCATCGGCCTTGCCCATGCGCTTGGTGAAACCGCACCGCTTCTTCTCATCGGCATGGTGGCTTTCGTCGCCGACGTGCCGTCCACGCCAATGGATCCAGCGACGGCATTGCCTGTACAAATCTACATGTGGGCGAATGAAGCAGAACGCGCCTTTGTGGAACGCACGTCAGGCGCTATCATCGTCCTGCTTCTGTTCCTTGCCGTGATGAATATTGCAGCAATCATTCTGCGCCGCCGCTTCGAGCGCCGCTGGTAAACGGGAGTCGAAAGCTATGAACCTGATGACTGAACGATCTCTCGAGAAAGCCGTAGGAGAAAAGATGAACGCCAACGCCAATTCCATAAAGATGCGCGGCGACAAGGTTTGCGTATTTTATGGCGAGAAGCAGGCGCTGTTCGACGTCGATCTGGAAATCCAGGAAAAGATGGTCACGGCGCTGATCGGCCCTTCGGGTTGCGGCAAGTCTACCTTCCTGCGTTCGCTTAACCGCATGAACGATACGATCGAAGGCTGCAAGGTCGGTGGCAAGATCACGCTCGACAATGAAGACATCTACGATCCGAAGATCGATGTCGTCGAACTGCGCGCCCGTGTCGGCATGGTGTTCCAGAAGCCGAATCCGTTTCCGAAGTCGATTTATGAAAATGTCGCCTACGGCCCACGCATTCACGGTCTCGCCCGCACCAAGGCCGATCTTGAAGAAATCGTCGTGACGAGCTTGCAGAAGGCGAGCTTGTTCGAGGAAGTGAAGGATCGTTTGCACGATGCGGGCACCGGTCTTTCGGGCGGCCAGCAGCAACGTCTTTGCATCGCACGCGCGATTGCGGTGAGCCCGGAAGTCATTCTCATGGACGAACCGTGCTCGGCGCTCGACCCGATTGCGACCGCGAAGGTGGAGGAGCTGATCGACGAACTGCGCCAGAACTATACGATTGTGATCGTCACGCACTCCATGCAGCAGGCCGCGCGTGTTTCGCAGCGCACCGCCATGTTCCACCTCGGCAATCTGGTCGAAGTGGGTGACACGGAAACCATGTTCACCGCGCCGACCGAAAAGCGCACGCAGGACTACATTACCGGACGCTTCGGCTGATCCGGAACTGCGCTTCAACAGATAGACAGTGCGGCTTCCCCGCAATTTATATTACGAGGTCTACTATGCCGTCTCAGCATACCGTTCGCTCCTACGACGAGGAATTGAAGTTTCTCTCCCATAAGATCGCCGAAATGGGCGGACATGCGGAACGTATGGTCGAGCAGTCGGTCGCCGCTATCGTCAATGCGGACAATGCGCTCGCACAGCGCGTCATCTCCGACGATCTCATTCTCGATGCCAGCGAGCGCGAGATTGACGACAAGGCTGTGATGATTATCGCCAAGCGTCAGCCCATGGCTGTGGACCTGCGCGAGATCATCGGCTCGATCCGCATCTCTGCCGATCTGGAACGCGTGGGCGATCTGGGCAAGAATATCGCCAAACGCGTTGCCGCCGTTTCGGAATCACGCCAGCCGGTAAAGCTTTATCGCGGGCTCGAAACACTCGCCGAGCTGGCGCTGACCCAGCTCAAGGATGTTCTCGACGCCTATGCGTCGCGCTCGGTGCAGCAGATCAATGTCGTTCGCGACCGCGACGACGAGATTGATGCCATGTACACGTCACTGTTCCGCGAGCTGCTGACCTACATGATGGAAGATCCGCGCAATATTTCCGCCTGCACGCATCTTCTGTTCTGCGCAAAGAATATCGAGCGTATCGGCGATCACGCGACCAATATTGCGGAGACCGTCTACTACATCGTGACCGGCCTGCAAATGCCGGCCGAACGACCGAAGGAAGACCTGAGCCACGGTATTGTCGTGGATGAGGCGCGTAAACCCTGAACTACAGCCGACCGGACCACGGTCCGGCGGTTGAAAATGAGTGAATAGCGCGGCGGCACGCGGTCGATTGGGGGGATTGTATCCACCGCCCGCCGAATTTGGATAGGGAAATACTGGATGTCACAGGCACCCAAAATCGCTGTGGTAGAAGACGAAGAGGCGCTGAGCGTTCTTCTTCGCTATAATCTTGAGGCAGAGGGCTACCAGGTCGATACAATGCTGCGCGGCGACGAAGCCGAGATCGCCTTGCGCGAGAACGTACCGGATCTGCTCATTCTGGACTGGATGTTGCCGGGCGTATCGGGCATCGAGCTTTGCCGTCGCTTGCGCCAATGGCCGGAAACCGAACGCCTGCCCATCATCATGCTGACGGCACGTGGCGAGGAAAGCGAACGTGTTCGCGGCCTGAGCGTCGGTGCGGACGACTATGTCGTGAAGCCATTTTCGACGCCGGAACTGCTTGCGCGCGTCAAGGCGATGTTGCGCCGGTCGAATCCGAGCATTCTTTCGCACGTGCTGAAAGTGGGCGATCTGGTTCTCGACCGCCAACAGCATCGTGTCTATCGCAAGGAAAAGGAAGTTCGTCTCGGACCAACGGAATTCCGCCTGCTCGAATATTTCATGATGTCGCCCGGTCGTGTCTTCTCGCGTAGCCAGCTTCTGGATGGCGTTTGGGGACCGGATATCTATGTCGACGACCGCACGGTGGACGTCCATGTCGGACGGCTGCGCAAGGCGATCAATGTCGGTCGTGCGCTCGATCCGATCCGCACCGTTCGGGGTGCGGGTTATTCTTTCGGGTGACCGCTGCGGTCATCTCGGCGTCAGGAATTGAACTTGTCCGACCCGCCACGGTATCCGTGGCGGGTCGTTTTTGTCCAAGACCCAGCTTTGCAAGGTGCGGATCGTGCTCGCCCGATTCGCATTGCAACAACCCGAAACGGGTCTCAAAAGCATAATCTCACGCGATGTTACAAATCTGTTGTCAAAGTTGACAAAGAGCAATGGAACCGGCCTGGAAGCAGAAATTCTGCAGAAGATTTGAAACACCACGAATGTGTATGCAAAAAATGTACAAGCAAAGGCGAATTAAGGCAGCGATATGGCGTGTATTGCGAGACTTTGAATCTCGTTAAATCAATATCTTACCTGAATCGCTAATTCTTGTTAAGGAATTGTTAATATATTTAAAGGGCTTGTAGGCACATTCGCAATCTCGATTCGGAATTGTTTTAGGACTTTTCAGCGGTCTCCAGCATTGTTGGGATTTGACCCGTCGCCTTTTTTTGGCCTAAAAATTCCAAAACCTTGAATTCGATTGAGCGACTGTAGGACGTGTGATTTTGATCTTCGTCCTCTTTGACTTGCACCGCAGTCAGACGTTCGCGCGCATCGTTCCAGATGTGTTCGCCTGAATGGATGACTGGATCAGTTAAGGGTCCTAACATGAGACTGAGCCATTGACGCGCGCCGCGAAGTGGAAATTGCCCGCTCTTATCGGGCTGGTGATTGCGCCTTTCGTGGTGACCGGTTGCACGACAACCGGAACCTCGGGAAAAGCCAATTCGGAAAAGACGGCGGCAAGCCACGTCAAATCCGTCAATGGCGTGAAGACCTACACCTACACCGCACGGGACAAGAATTGCCTTGAACGTGCGATGTTCTTCGAATCCAATCGTTCGAGTTCCGACGGTCTTCTGGCTGTTGGTACGGTCGTCATGAACCGTCTCGCGTCGGGACGTTATCCGGATACGATTTGCGGTGTCGTCGGTCAGAAGAACCAGTTTGCGCCCGGTGTGCTTACCCGCCAGATGAATTCCAAGGCGCTGCCTGATGTTCAGGCCGCTGCTGACGCGGTTCTGAAGGGTGAGCGTCATCCGAAGCTCAAGAATGCCATGTTCTTCCACACGGCGGGTCTGAAGTTCCCTTACAACAATATGCATTACGTGCTCGTAGCCGGTGGAAATTCCTTCTACGAGAAGCGCAATCGCGACGGCTCGCTGCAAAATCCGGTCCCGCAGGAGCCATACAATCTGGCTATGGCCTATTCGCCACAATCGCCTTCCGTTCCACAGGATCCGTCTTATGATGTGACCTTGCCACAGACCGGTCCAGTTCCGGGAACGGAACCGACCGTTCAGGTGGCACTCGCGGAAGCGGCAAAGGCTCAAAGTGTGGAACAGAGTACTGGCGCTGGTCCGCAGGCCCGTGGCGAACGACTGGCACGCCATCGCGGTGTGGCTGCACCTCAGCAGGAACAGCATATGCAGGTGGCCTCCTACCAGCCGCAATTCGATACGACAGCCCCGCAGCCGACATCGCTTGGCTATGCTCCGGCAAGCCAGAAGCAGGCTGACGCCATTGGCGCGCTTCTTCTGTCTCAGGACCGTCCAGAAGCACCGCTATAAGAGGCGATTTTACAATCAGATAATCTGCAACGCCGGTCTGGTTCTACCTGACCGGCGTTTTGATTTTTCTGGCTGATTGTCGTCGCTTTCCGGCGAAAGTTTCAGCGATAGATCGGGCGATAGATCACCATCGGAGTGTCGTAGAAATCGACCTGATCCTGCCAGGCACGCCGGTCAGCTCTGCGATCGAGGTCCAGTCGCATGAGACAGTTGGCGAAAGCGTCAGTTTTGGCCTTGAAGCCATAGCTGCGGCAGGTCTGTTCGTCGGCCGCACGACGTTGTTCAGGTGTCATGGTCACGCAGCCCGCCAGAAGGCCGATAACGCCCAGCAAAATAAGCATTTTCTTATTCATTACTGTCTGCTTTCTCCTGCAACTGACTGCAGAATTACTATACTGCAAAGGCAGGAAAAAAGGTGGTGAAATTATGCCGTCTGATAAACTGTCGGTGATTCCATATCCAAAAAGGTCTTCCACCCATGGCTCATGAACAGCTGAACCCAGTCATCGATCCGGTGAAACTCGAACGTCTCGCGGAAGTCGCCGTTCGCGTTGGTCTGCAATTGCGCGAGGGGCAGGATCTCGTCATTACCGCGCCGGTCGTGGCCTTGCCGCTGGTTCGCCTTATCGCCAAGCATGCTTACAAGGCTGGAGCCGGACTGGTAACACCATTCTTCGCGGATGACGAAATGGCGCTTGCGCGTTACGAGAACGCATCCGACGCAAGTTTCGATCGTGCGGCGAGCTGGCTCTATGAGGGAATGGCGAAGGCCTATTCGGATGGCGCTGCCCGTTTGGCCATTGCAGCTGATAATCCGATGCTGCTCTCCAGCCAGGACCCGGCCAAGGTTTCACGCGCCAACCGGGCCAACTCGAAAGCTTATCAGCCGGCTCTCGAAAAGATTGCCGGTTTCGACATCAACTGGAACATTGTCTCCTATCCCAATCCGGCATGGGCGAAGCTTATGTTTCCGAACGAACCGGCGGACATCGCGACCCGCAAGCTGGCCGATGCGATCTTCGCGGCTTCGCGCGTCGATGTCGATGATCCGGTCGGCGCATGGGCGGCACACAATGCAGCGCTTCGCACCCGCACCCGCTTCCTGAACGGCAAGGCTTATAGCGCCCTGCATTTCAAAGGTCCGAACACCGATCTGACGGTCGGACTTGCCGACGGTCATGAATGGCACGGCGGCGCGTCTACGGCGAAGAATGGGATTACCTGCAATCCGAACATTCCGACGGAAGAAGTGTTCACCACACCTCATGCACTACGGGTCGAGGGCTATGTGACGAGCACCAAGCCTCTGTCGCATCAGGGCACATTGATCGAGGATATCGCGGTTCGCTTTGAAGGTGGACGAATTGTCGAGGCGAAGGCAAGCCGCGGTGAAGAAGTGCTCAACAAGGTGCTGGATACGGATGAAGGTGCCCGTCATCTGGGTGAGGTGGCACTGGTGCCGCATTCCTCGCCGATCTCGCAGAGCGGGCTTTTGTTCTACAACACGTTGTTCGATGAAAATGCCGCAAGCCACATCGCGCTTGGCCAGTGCTATTCCAAGTGCTTTATCGACGGCGCAAAACTGACACCGGAACAGATCAAGGCGCAGGGTGGCAATTCGAGTCTCATCCATATCGACTGGATGATTGGTTCCGGCCAGATCGACGTTGATGGCATCAATGCGGATGGAACCCGAGATCCAGTGATGCGCAGCGGCGAATGGGCCAACTGATTATCGCGAATAGAAAAGGCCGGGAGTTCCCGGCCTTTTCATTGCATCTGCGAGGTCAGTTCTTTTCCTGAACGTGGGCCTCAAGGAACCACAATGCCTTGTCGAGACCACGGGAAGCGGCGGTAAAAATATCCGCCGTATCGTCGTCACCTGCATCATCCGCATCCTTGATCGACTTGCGCAGAAGATTGGCAACGTCGCCATAACGCTCGATCAGTGCAAGCAGATGATCGTGAACGGCATAGATGTCGGTCGGATAAGGCTTGAGCTTGCTTTCCTTGGCCACGACCTGCGTAGTGCCATAGGCCGTTCCGCCGATCTGCACGGCACGCTCCGCAATCGTGTCGACATGTTCATCAAGATCGGCGCGGAAACCATCGAGCATTTCATGAACGGCGATGAACTGCGGTCCCTTGAGGTTCCAGTGTGCCTGCTTGGTGATGAGGGCAAGATCGATTGTCGCGGCTAGATTTTCGTTGAGCAGCGCGATCATTGTCGTCTTCGTATTGGAAGGAAGATCGTTGCGGGTTGCATGCATCGACTTCTTGGACATTTTATCCTCATATCCTGTTGTTCGATCCGGCTTGGAGCGGCTGGGAGATGTCGCTCATCGTCACGGGTGGGTGTTCCAAACGCAAATGAACCCGCCAGATCATTGTAAGGCTCGATTGCTGAATGGGCCTTGTCGCCGTCAGGACAAAGCAAAAACGTTGCCGCACCCGGTTTTCAAACGCATATCGCCAAGTTTTGTTCCGCGAGAAGGGCTAAAAAACGAAACTGATCCAGCCTTTGGACAAGACTTGGCTTGTCGCGAGGTAAAATCTGATTTACCCGGTTGCGCATGAAGATACTTGCGCTTGATACTGCCGCTTCGTGGTGTTCCGTTGCTGTCTACAATGCCGACGGCGATGTCGTGCTTGCCGATGTGAGCGAAAACATCGGCAAGGGACATGCGGAAGTATTGATGGACTATATCGAACGTGCTGTGACTGAGGCGAAACTGTCGCTCCGCGATATGGATCGGGTAGCGGTCAATATCGGACCGGGATCGTTTACCGGCGTTCGTATCGGTGTCTCGGCAGCACGTGGCTTTGCATTGGCGCTCGACGTTCCTGCCATCGGCATAACGGCGTTCGAAGCGTTGGCTGCGGAAACACAGATACTGTCCCCGGAAAAGCCAATTCTGGTTCTCCTCGACGCGCATCGTGGCGAGATTTATGCGCAATCATTCGATGCAAAAGGGTTGCCGGGCGCGAAGCCGCTGGTTCTGTCGCGAGAGGGAGCGGAGGCTCTTGCTGTTTCTCAAGCGGAAAATACTGTTCTTGCGGGTTCTGCAGCCGCTGCGATCAATGACGTGCTTGGTGGCCGTTTCGAGTTGGGCCCGATAGAGCCAACCGCGAAAATCGGTATCTATGCGCGTCTGGCAAGCTTGCGCCAGCCGGGCGATGCGCCGAAGCCGCTTTACATGCGTGGGCCTGATGCGAAGCCGCAGGTCGGGTTTGCGCTGCCGCGCAAGGCTACCGGAGAATAGCCGATGATGGGCTTGCCGTTTGGGCGTTTCGGTCGCAGACAAATCTCGGTGGAGCCGCTTGGCGTACAGGACAGTCATGCGATTCAGCGTATTCATGCAGTCGCTTTCCATCACGGCTGGAGTTCCGACGATTTCAGATCGCTGATCGCACAGGATACGGTTTTCGGTTTTGTTGCCCGTGCGGAAGGCAAACCGAACGATGCCTGTGGTTTCGTGCTGGCTCGTCTGGTGGCAGGTGAGGCGGAAATCCTGACGATCGCCGTCGCGCGTGATGTGCAACGCCAGGGCGTCGGGCGCGCGCTGATGGATGCCGTGTTGCGCCATCTCTATCAGGAGCGCGCTGAAACGCTTTTTCTGGAAGTGGATGAGGCCAATGTTGCCGCCCAGACGCTTTATCGCCGTCTCGGCTTCCAAAAGGTTGGCGACAGACCCGCTTATTATGAAACCGCCAATGGGCGTTCGGCTGCGCTGATATTGCGCCGCGACCTGAGCCGTACTCCGGCAGGGCCACGATGATCGGAGCAATCCGCATCTTTCTCGTCGTCGCGGCAATGGTCGCATTGAGCCTGTCGCTTATTCCAGTTCAGTATCTGTTGCTTAAGCTGAAGAACAACTGGAAGCGGCGTCTGCCGACCTTTTTCCATCGTATTGCTGCACGCCTGTTCGGTTTTCGCATCAAGACCGTCGGCCAGATGCACGAGGGCCGACCTTTGTTACTCGTCGCCAACCATACTTCGTGGAGCGATATTATTGTTCTGTCGACGGTCGGTCAGGTCTCCTTCATCGCCAAGTCGGAAGTCAGGAAGTGGCCTGTTTTCGGTATGTTCGCCGTTTTGCAGCGCACCGTTTTCGTGGAGCGGGAACGGCGGGGCAAAACGGGTGAACAGACATCCGAAATCGCAAGGCGTCTGGTAACCGACGACGCTATGGTGCTGTTTGCGGAAGGCACGACCTCGGATGGTAATCGCGTCCTGCCGTTCAAGACCGCGCTTTTTGGTGCCGCGCATGCCGCGATCAAGGAAGCCAATGTACCCGAAGTCGTGGTTCAGCCGGTTGCCATTGCCTACACGGGCGTGCATGGCATGGCCATGGGCCGTTATTTCCGCCCGATCGCATCATGGCCGGGCGACGTCGAGCTGATGCCGCACCTGAAAGGTATCTTGCGTGAAGGTGCTATCGACGTTGAAGTGCGTTTTGGCGAGCCGGTCGTCGTAACGGCCAAGACAGACCGCAAGGCGCTGGCTCGCACAATGGAAAACCGTGTGCGCTCGCTCTTGCAAAGTGCGTTGCTGGGGCGCGAGATTCCCGAAGAGTGACAACTGCTCCATCGGGTGTTCAGCCAAGTGTTCAGATTGTCACCTTTCAAAATGGTCACAAAAGCTGTAGATAGCCGCGCATGAGCGACAATATTACCGATCTCGAGCCCACGGCAGAGCGCCCCAATGTGCGCAAGGTTTTCGTGAAAACCTATGGCTGCCAGATGAACGTCTACGATAGCCAGCGCATGGCCGACAGCCTTGCAGCGGAAGGCTATGTTGCGACCGATACGCCGGACGATGCCGATCTGGTTCTGCTCAATACGTGCCACATTCGCGAAAAAGCGTCGGAAAAGCTCTATTCCGCGCTTGGCCGTCTGCGCAAGATGAAGGATGCGCGTGAAGCGAATGGCAAGGAACTGACCATCGGTGTTGCGGGCTGCGTGGCGCAGGCCGAAGGGCAGGAAATCCTGCGCCGGGCGCCGAATGTCGATCTCGTCATCGGTCCGCAGACCTATCATCGCCTGCCCAATGCGCTTGCGCGGGTCCGCAGCGGCGAAAAGGTGGTTGAGACCGAATACGCTCTCGAAGATAAATTCGAACACCTGCCGTCTCCCAAGCGCGAGGAAACCCGCAAGCGCGGTGTTTCTGCCTTCCTCACTGTGCAGGAAGGCTGCGACAAGTTCTGTACCTTCTGCGTGGTTCCCTATACACGCGGCTCGGAAGTTTCGCGCAGCGTGAAGCAGATCGTGGCAGAGGCCGAGCGCCTTGCCGACAGCGGCGTGCGTGAACTCACCCTGCTTGGCCAGAACGTCAATGCCTGGCACGGCGCTGGTGATGATGGTCGCGAATGGGGCTTGGGCGAACTCCTGTTTCGCCTGGCGCGCATTCCGGGCATTGCCCGGCTTCGTTATACGACCAGCCATCCGCGCGACATGGACGACAGCCTGATTGCCGCCCACCGTGATCTGCGCCAGCTGATGCCCTATCTGCATCTGCCGGTACAATCCGGTTCTGACCGCATTCTCAAGGCGATGAACCGTCGTCACAAGGCGGATGAATATGTGCGTCTGATCGAACGCATCCGCGAAGTGAGGCCGGATCTGGCGCTGTCGGGCGATTTTATCGTCGGCTTCCCCGGTGAAACCGATCAGGACTTCGAAGACACGATGCAGCTGGTGCGCGCGGTCAACTACGCGCAGGCCTATTCGTTCAAATATTCGCCTCGCCCCGGCACGCCGGGTGCCGATCTCGACGATCATGTCGAGGAAGCGGTCAAGGATGAGCGTCTTCAGCGCCTTCAGGCTCTCCTGTCCGAACAGCAATATGCATTTCAGGATTCCATGATCGGTCGCGAGATGGATGTGCTGCTTGAAAAGCCGGGTCGTGTCGCAGGCCAGATGGTGGGCCGTTCGCCATGGCTCCTGCCTGTCATCATCGATGACAGCAATGACCGGGTCGGCGACATCATTCATGTGAAAATCACATCCACAGGGACCAATAGCCTTATTGCGCAAAAACTGGCCTGAAGGCATGATGATGTCGAGGCAGAAAATTTCGGCGTATTGAGTCGCTTGCCGGTAATCCTGTCGAGACTTCGATTGCAATGCGTGAACGGTTTGCGTTCACGCATAATCTGGTCTGAAAAGTCGCAACTTTTCAGGATTGTGCTTTAAGGAGATACGGTTGAGCGCTACGGAAAAGCTGAAGTCTGCCAAGCCAACCAATCAAACGCAAAAAAGCCCGACGACCGGGGCCTCGGATATGGCCCACATCGTGCTCACTTTCGACAATAACCGTCTTGCCATCGCGCTTTACGGTCAGTTCGATGAAAATCTGGCCCGTATCGAACAGAAGCTTGGCGTGGATGTCCGCTCCAAGGGAAACCAGCTTTCGATCCGGGGGGAGCCGACCGCAACCGAGCAGGCGCGGCGTGCACTCGATCATCTTTATGAATCGCTGCAGAAAGGCCATGAGCTGACGACGTCGGATGTCGACGGCGCCTTGCGCATGGCAATCGCTGCGGACGACCAGCTGACGCTGCCGACCATGGAAAACAAGGGCAAGCTCTCTGCTGCCCAGATTTCCACGCGCAAAAAGACCATCTTTGCCCGCACGCCGACGCAGGATGCCTATATGCGTGCGCTCGACCGGTCGGAGCTGGTGTTCGGCGTCGGCCCCGCAGGTACCGGCAAGACCTATCTTGCCGTCGCCCATGCGGCGATGCTGCTGGAACGCGGTCTGGTGGAGCGCATCATCCTGTCACGTCCGGCTGTCGAGGCCGGCGAACGACTGGGCTTCCTGCCGGGCGATATGAAGGAAAAGGTCGATCCCTATTTGCGCCCGCTTTACGATGCGCTTTACGACATGATGCCTGCCGAAAAGGTTGAGCGTGCCATTACGGCAGGTGTGATCGAAATCGCGCCGCTTGCCTTCATGCGCGGGCGTACTCTGGCGCATTCTGCGGTCATCCTTGATGAGGCGCAGAACACGACGTCCATGCAGATGAAGATGTTCCTGACCCGCTTGGGCGAGGGGTCGCGCATGATGGTCAATGGCGACCCGAGCCAGATCGATCTTCCGCCGGGCCAGAAATCAGGTCTCGTTGAAGCGCTTCGCGTGCTGGACGATGTCGAAGGCGTCATCAAGGTGCGCTTTACGGAGAAAGACGTTGTTCGTCATCCGCTGGTGGCGGCAATCGTCGGAGCTTACGACCGCGACGGCAAACAGCACGCGCGTTCGGAATGATCTTGCAATTGCCTATTGGAATCACGATTTAAGAAAAGCTGTCTGCCTTTTCGAACGTGTCCCCAAAAGTGGGAACCGCTCTTGGCAGGCAGCTTTCCTGTAACTGAAAGGATGATGCGGCTAGCCAGCACGGAGAGCCGCCGCAGAACGTGTCAAATAACGCGATCCATATCGATATCATGGTTGAAGCTGGCAACTGGCCGGATGAAACCGCCCTTGAAGGGCTCGTCAGAAAGTCGGTCGAGGCCGCCTGGGCCAATCTTGGCCTGAAAAGCGCGGCAAGCGAGCTGAGTGTTGTCTTCGCCGACGATGCCTTGATCCAGACCCTGAATGCAGAATGGCGCGGCAAGGACAAGCCGACCAATGTGTTGTCGTTTCCGGCGTTTCCGGTCAAGGCCGGGGCGCAGCCGGGCCCGATGCTGGGCGACATCATCATCGCGCGCGAAACTGTCGAGCGTGAGGCCCGTGAAGAGGGCAAACCGCTCGAAAACCATCTCGCTCACCTCGTCGTGCATGGCTTTTTGCACCTTTTGGGTTACGATCATGAAACCGATGCGGAAGCGGAGGTTATGGAGGGGCGCGAGCGTGAAATCCTTCATGCTCTTGCCATCCCCGACCCTTATGCTGTATCCGAATAAGACCTTAACAACGATTGACCATGGCTGATCAAACATCGCACCCCCCGTCCGCTGGCGAAAATCGCAGCGAGACTCAAGACGCCGAAGGGCAAAGTACGCAGCGGCCCGTAGTGGCCGAGAAGCGTTCCCTCTTGTCTAATATTTTCCCGTTCATGCGCTCGCGCCAATCATCTTCCCTGCGCGAAGATCTGGCCGATGCCCTTTCCAGCACGGCAAGCGAACAGGATTCAGCATTCTCGCCTGAAGAAAAGGCGATGCTGCATAACATCCTTCGCCTGCGCGAGATTCGCGTCGAAGACGTGATGATCCCGCGCGCCGATGTCGAGGCAGTGGAAATTTCCACACCGCTCTGGGAAGTGCTGGAGCTTTTCGAAAAATCCGGCCATTCGCGTATGCCGGTCTATGCCGAGACGCTGGACGATCCGCGCGGTATGATCCACATCCGTGATGTTCTCAATTACATCACCAAGCAGGCCCGCCAGAAGACCACGCGCCGTAGCAGCGCGCGCAGCAAGGCGACGGCCGAAGACAAGGCCGCCAAATTCGACATGAGCCGGATCGATCTCACCAAGACGATCGGTGAACTCAATCTCATGCGCAAGGTTCTGTTTGTGCCGCCATCCATGATGGCAAGCGGATTGATGGCGCGCATGCAGGCGACCCATATCCAGATGGCGCTGGTCATTGATGAATATGGCGGTACCGACGGTCTGGTTTCACTGGAAGACATTGTCGAAATGGTTGTCGGTGATATCGAAGACGAGCATGACGACGAAGAAATCATGATCGCCGAAGAAGCCGATGGCGTGTTCGTTGTCGATGCGCGCGCCGATCTGGAAGAGCTCGCCGCGAAAATCGGCCCATCCTTCGAAGTCGGCGAACATGGCGAGGATGTCGACACGGTCGGCGGCCTCATCTTTTCGGTCCTGGGGCGTATTCCGGTTCGCGGTGAAGTGGTGCAGGCTATTCCGGGCTATGAATTCCATGTGCTGGAAGTCGATCCGCGCCGGGTGAAGAAAGTGCGTATTGTGCCGCTTTCCGCGGCTGATCGCCGTCGCCAGCAGCGTGCTGTCGTGTCCGCCAAGCCGGGTGACCAGCCTATAGAGGCTGAAACCATAACCGACGCTCCCAAAGAGGCCTGATGATCGAAAGGCTGGCGGGGAAAATCATTCTTTCGAGCGGCTGGCGTCGAGCGTTGGCCGCTTTCCTGAGCGGTGCCTTCGCCACGCTGACCCAGCCGCCCTTCGATGGTTTTGTGGCGGGTTTCGTTTCTTTCCCCATTTTGGTCTGGTTGATTGACGGGGCCATTGCGAAAGCGAATGCCGGCCTGATTCGCCGTCTGTTGCCAGCGGCCATGGTTGGCTGGTGGTTCGGGTTTGGCTATTTCGTTTCCGGACTGTGGTGGATTGGAACGGCGCTGCTGGTTGATGCGGACCAGTTCGCCTGGGCCTTGCCGCTGGCTGTTCTGGGCCTCCCTGCATTTCTGGCTCTATTCTATGCATTTGCAGCCATGGTTGCGCGCATCTTCTGGTCGGACGGCTTGGGGCGTATCTTCGCGCTAGCGTTTGGCTTTGCGCTGGCGGAATGGCTGCGTCTTTTCCTGTTCACCGGTTTTCCGTGGAATGCGATCGGCTATGCCATCATGCCGACGCCGCTGCTGATGCAATCGGTTGCCGTGCTCGGTCTGATCGGGATGAGCGCATTGGCCGTCTTTGTCTTTGCCGCACCGGCTCTGCTGATTGGTGGGCGGTTTGCCAAGACAGGCATTGTTCTCGCCTTGTTGCTGGTGGCAGCGCATGTCGGATTCGGTGCCTGGACGCTTTCAAAAGCGCCGGCAATCGGTGAAGAAAAAGGAGCGCTCGCGGTTCGCATCGTACAGCCGTCTATCGCCCAGACCATGAAGTGGGATAATGCGGAGCGCCGGTCTATCTTCGACAAGCTGGTGTCGCTGACGGGCGAAGTGCCAGCGGAAGGCAAGCCGAAACCCGATGTGGTCATTTGGCCGGAAACGGCTGTTCCCTATATTCTCACCTCGACGCCCGAGGCTCTGTCCCGCATCGGCGAGGTTCTACAGGACGGGCAGATGCTGCTCACCGGTGCCGTTCGTGAAGAGAAGGCATCAGGGGGCGGTGAACCGCGCTATTATAATTCAATTTATACGATTGATGATCGTGGTGTGATTGTCGATGCCGCCGACAAGGTGCACCTCGTCCCCTTTGGCGAGTATCTTCCCTATGAGAGTTTTTTGCGCAGGCTTGGACTTCAGGAAGTGGTGGAGATGCCGGGCGGATTTACCGCCGGTGCGTCGCGTCGGGCGCTGAACGTCAAAGACGGCCAGACCTTTCTGCCACTGATCTGTTACGAAGCCATTTTTCCGGATGAGCTTGGATATACGGGCCAAAAAGCCAGCGCCATCATCAATGTGACAAACGACGCATGGTATGGCGATACGCCGGGTCCGTACCAGCATTTTCGCCAGGCACAGGTTCGCGCGGTGGAGCAAGGGCTCCCCCTCATTCGTGCAGCTAACAATGGTCTTTCAGCTGTCGTTGATGCTTATGGTCGAATCACCGACGGACTTGCACATGACGCTGTCGGGGTCGTTGACGCTTACCTACCGTCATCTCGTGCACCATTTTGGGGCACGCCACATGGCTCACGACAATCTCTGGTAGCGCTGTTAACCTTACTCGTGTTGAGCATGGCTTTCCGACTGCCAATCGGCAGGCGTTTTCATTGACAGACTAATATTGTTACGATGTTATGGCGCGGCGGCGACGGTTTTTGCGGAAAATCGTCAGACTACCTCCCAAAACTTATTGTTATCGCTGTTCAGATGAACAGAGCATGAATGGAAGCTCGCAGCTGCGAGGAGTGACAGTTGTATGATTGAGAATAAAAAGAAGCCCAACCCAATTGACGTGCATGTCGGCAGCCGCATCCGTCTTCGCCGTAACATGCTGGGCCTCAGTCAGGAAAAACTTGGCGAAAGCCTTGGAATTACGTTTCAGCAGATCCAGAAATACGAGAAAGGCACCAACCGCGTCGGTGCAAGCCGCCTTCAGGCGATCTCGGCAATTCTCAATGTCCCGGTTTCCTTCTTTTTTGAAGACGCACCAGGTTCTTCGAACCAGGCCGGTTTTGCGGAAGACAATGAAGCAACCTATGTGGTCGATTTCCTGAATTCCAACGAAGGTGTTCAGCTGACCCGCGCCTTCACGAAAATTTCAGATCCGAAAGTGCGCCGCAAGATCATCGATCTCGTGAAGTCGCTCGCTGCAGACGCTGACTGATTTCATATCTCGAAAAGTGCAGTAAGCGCGGGACATGGACATGTCCCGCCGGTTTTTGCGATTTACAGTGCCTGAACAGGCAGAAAATGCCATCCGGAATGAATTTTCCCGCTGATGCGCTGTCGCAACAAGAATATGCATTGACGGTTTAATCCCAACTTCGCTAACACATTACCGTGCCCGGAACGCTGAAAGCCTGTTCCGGGCGCTACTGTGTTTCCATGGCGGAGATATTCTCCGTTGGATTTTCAAGAGGGGTTACCCGTGTCGCGCAGTTCTTATCTCTTCACCAGCGAATCTGTGTCCGAAGGACATCCGGACAAGGTTTGCGACCGCATCTCCGATGAAATCGTGGACATGATCTATAAGGAAGCGCGCCGCACCGGCGTGGATCCCTGGTCTGTCCGTGTTGCCTGCGAAACGCTTGCCACCACCAATCGGGTGGTCATTGCCGGCGAAGTGCGCGTGCCGGATACGTTCCTGAAGAAGAATAAGGACGGCACTGTCGCCCATGATGCTGCAGGGCATCCGCTGATTAATCCTTCGCGTTTCCGCTCGGCAGCCCGCAAGGCGATCCGGGAAATCGGTTACGAGCAGAACGGTTTCAACTGGAAGACGGTGAAGATCGACGTGCTTCTGCATCCGCAGTCCGCCGATATCGCGCAAGGCGTGGACAACGCCGCCGATCGTCAGGGCGAAGAAGGTGCAGGCGATCAGGGCATCATGTTCGGTTATGCCTGCCGCGAAACCCCCGACCTCATGCCGGCCCCGATCTATTATTCGCACAAGATTCTCGAAAAGCTCTCCGAAGCCCGTCACAAGGGCGAAGGCGACGCAGGCAAACTCGGCCCCGACGCCAAGAGCCAGGTCACAGTGCGCTACGAGAATGGCAAGGCCGCTGAGGTCACGCAGATCGTTCTGTCCACGCAGCATCTGGATGCAAGCTGGGATTCGAAAAAGGTTCGTTCGGTTGTCGAACCCTATATCCGTGATGCGCTCGGCGAGCTTCCGATCGCAGCCACTTGCAACTGGTACATCAATCCGACCGGCAAGTTCGTCATCGGCGGACCGGACGGCGATGCTGGTCTGACTGGCCGCAAGATCATCGTGGATACCTATGGCGGCGCCGCTCCGCATGGCGGCGGTGCATTTTCGGGCAAGGACACGACCAAGGTGGATCGCTCTGCCGCCTATGCCGCGCGCTATCTCGCCAAGAACGTCGTTGCTGCCGGTCTTGCCGACCGCTGCACGATCCAGCTTTCCTATGCCATCGGTGTGGCACAGCCGCTTTCGGTCTATGTCGATCTGCATGGCACGGGCAAGGTAGCCGAATCTGCGGTTGAGGAAGCGCTTCGCGAGGTCATGGACCTGTCGCCGACCGGTATCCGCAAGCATCTCGACCTCAACAAGCCGATCTATGCCAAGACCTCGTCTTACGGTCATTTCGGCCGCAAGCCGGGCCGTGACGGTTCTTTCTCCTGGGAGAAGACGGACCTGACCAAGGCTCTGAAAGCCGCGGTAGCGTAACTTTCCTGGCGGAAAGTTGCATCGCAAGCCGCTTGGCGTTATGTGTCCCGACGATTTTCGAGGAGCGCGGTCTTGGATCGCGCTCTTCTGTTATTGGAGCGCATCCCGAAAAGTGTGAAACGGTTTTCGGGCTAGATGCGCGTCAAAACGAATAAATAGAACACCGATATGATGCCGACGGATAAAATATGACCGAAGAATCTCATCCTCTGCGCGGTGCCGGAAATTTCTTCGGCCGTCGCCACGGCAAGCCATTGCGAAGCCACCAGAAGAACCTGTTCGAGGATCTTCTGCCGCGCCTCAAGGTCAACGTCGAAAGCCCGGCGCCACAGGATCTGCGCACGCTCTTTGAAGCGAAGGTCGATGCAGTTCGTCTGGAAATCGGTTTTGGCGGCGGTGAGCACCTGCACCATGAGACAGGCCGTTATCCGCAAACGGGTTTCATTGGCGTCGAGCCTTTCATCAACGGCATGGCCAAGATGCTGGCGGCATTGGATGGCGAACCTCGATCGAACCTGCGTCTCTACGACGAGGATGCGACGGCGGTTCTGGACTGGCTGCCCGACGCCTCCTTGTCGGGTATCGATCTCTTCTATCCCGACCCATGGCACAAGCGTCGCCACTGGAAGCGCCGTTTTGTCAGCGATGCCAATCTCGACCGCTTCGCCCGTGTCCTGAAACCCGGCGCGAAATTCCGGTTTGCTTCCGACATTGAACATTATGTCAACTGGACGCTCCAGCATTGTCGCCGTCATCCTGCATTCGACTGGCAGGCAGAAGGCCCGTCCGACTGGAACGACGCCTATGAAGGCTGGCCTGGCACGCGCTATGAGGCAAAGGCTTTTCGCGAAGGACGCCGTGCAGCCTATCTGACCTTCACCCGTCGTTGAAGCTACCAGCAGTGAACGGAATGAATCGAACAGCAGAAGCGGTCTTGAAAAAATCCGCTTCCGCTGGTATATAAGTCTCAAATTCTTGGTCGTTTGAACAAGAGTGGGTCCACCCGGTCCCGCTCTTTTTTGTTACTTACGGCTAACTTGAAGGGGCTTTCCGGCCTTTTGAAAGGTTTTTAGGTTGACGGAACAGGTTCAGGAAAACGAAGCAGAAACGCTCGCAGCAGGCGCGGATGAACGCATCATTCGCGAGACGGGTATTGATGCGAAAGTGGCTTCCATCATCGAGCCCGTCATCAATACGCTGGGCTTTCGGTTGGTACGCGTGCGCCTTTCGGGGCTCAATGGCCAGACCTTGCAGATCATGGCCGAACGTCCCGATGGCACGATGACGGTCGATGATTGCGAACTGGTCAGCCGTACGGTTGCCCCGGTTCTCGACGTGGAAGATCCCATCAGTGGAAAATACCATCTGGAGATTTCGTCTCCCGGTATCGACCGCCCGCTGGTTCGCAAGTCGGACTTTGCCGATTGGGCCGGTCACATCGCAAAGGTGGAAACCTCCGTCGTGCACGAAGGCCGCAAGAAATTCCGCGGCCGCATCGTCCTGGGGGATGCGGAATCGGTCGTGATCGAAAGCGACCAGATTTCCTACGGCAGCGAACCTGTCGTGCGCATTCCATTCGATCTGATTTCTGATGCACGCCTCGTGCTGACCGATGACCTGATCCGCGATGCGCTCCGCAAGGACAAGGCCCTGCGCGAAGGCCGCATTCCCGGTGACGACCTCGGTAGCGAAGAAGCGGGCGAGCAGTCCGATGAAACCGCATCGGGCGAAGCTGAAGATAAAGAATAAGTTTCTGGCGTCCGGCATCTAGAGGAGCCGGGTGCGACACCAAGGAGAGTCCAATGGCAGTCAGTGCTAACAGGCTGGAGCTTCTGCAGATCGCCGATGCGGTCGCACGCGAGAAGTCGATCGACCGCGAGATCGTTCTTGCGGCCATGGCCGATGCGATCCAGAAGGCGGCGCGTTCGCGTTACGGCCAGGAAAGCAACATCCGCGCGGACATCAATGCGAAGTCCGGCGAGATCAAGCTGCAGCGTCTGCTCGAAGTCGTCGAGCATGTCGAGGATTACGCGACGCAGATTTCGCTCTTCACCGCGCGCGATCGCAACCCGGACGCACAGGTCGGCGACTTCATCGCCGATCAGCTGCCGCCGATGGATTTCGGCCGTATTGCTGCCCAGTCGGCAAAGCAGGTCATCGTGCAGAAAGTGCGCGAAGCCGAGCGTGACCGCCAGTATGACGAATACAAGGATCGCGTTGGTGAGATCGTCAACGGCACCGTCAAGCGCGTCGAATATGGCAATGTGATTGTCGATCTCGGTCGTGGCGAAGCCATCGTGCGCCGCGATGAGCTGATCCCGCGTGAAGCTTTCCGTTATGGTGACCGCATCCGCGCCTATGTCTACGACGTGCGCCGCGAACAGCGCGGCCCGCAGATTTTCCTGTCGCGTACCCATCCGTCCTTCATGGCGAAGCTCTTCACCATGGAAGTGCCGGAAATCTATGACGGCATCATCGAAATCAAGTCGGTTGCCCGCGATCCGGGTTCCCGCGCCAAGATTGCGGTCGTGTCGCGTGATGCGTCCATCGATCCGGTCGGCGCCTGCGTCGGTATGCGTGGCTCCCGCGTTCAGGCCGTTGTGGGCGAACTGCAGGGTGAAAAGATCGACATCATTCCGTGGTCGCCGGACGCTGCTTCCTTCATCGTCAACGCGCTTCAGCCAGCTGAAGTTGCCAAGGTTGTTCTCGATGAAGATGCTGAACGTATTGAAGTTGTCGTTCCGAATGACCAACTATCACTTGCAATCGGTCGTCGCGGTCAGAACGTGCGCCTTGCTTCCCAGCTCACCGGCTGGGACATTGACATCCTGACGGAAGACGAAGAATCCGAACGTCGCCAGAAGGAATTCACCGAGCGTTCGACGCTCTTCATGGATGCCCTCAACGTTGACGAGATGGTTGGTCAGGTTCTGGCCTCCGAAGGTTTCGCATCTGTTGAAGAACTGGCCTATGTCGAGCCGGGCGAAATCGCTTCCATCGATGGTTTCGATGAGGATACGGCTGGCGAAATCCAGGAACGTGCTCGCGAATATCTGGATCGTATCGAGAGCGAACAGGATGATCGCCGCAAGGAACTGGGCGTCGAAGACGAACTGCGCGAACTGCCGGGTATCACCACGGCAATGCTCGTGGCTGTCGGTGAAGACGGCGTCAAGACGATGGAAGACTTTGCCGGCTATGCCGTCGATGATCTGGTCGGCTGGCGTGAACGCAAGGACGGTGAAACCGTCGCTCATAGCGGTATCTTCTCTTCCTTCGATGTTTCGCGCGTCGATGCGGAACAGATGGTCCTGACTGCGCGTTTGAAGGCAGGATGGATCACGGAAGAAGAACTGGTATCGGCTCAGGAAGAAGAAGCCGAAGTCGGTGAAGAGGAAGCTGCTTCCTAAGAAGCGGCCGGAATAAAAAGAGCCGCATGGCTTCTTACGTCTGGTGTAATTCAGGCGTAAGCTATGCGGCTCTTGCAATTCATCCCTGAAAAATGGTCGTCATTCATTCGAATTGATTGGCCAGTTCAGGTTTCGGACATGTTCCGGGTTGTGGTGGGGCTTATGCTCTGGTACAGCGCCCGCGTTACGTCCGACGTGCGGGCAGACCGCAATATGGCAAGACTGGAGTTCGCGTGGAGCAGGATATGAATGACAGAACCTGTATCGTCACGCGCGAAAGCGGTTCTGCCGATGATCTGATCCGTTTTGTGGCCGGTCCCGACGGTTCCGTGGTGCCGGACTTGAAAAGAACTCTGCCGGGCAGGGGGTGCTGGGTCAAGGCCGAGCGCCGTCTGGTGGATGAAGCAGTCAAGCGCAAGCTTTTTGCGCGGGCGCTGAAGGAAGGTGTAACGCCGCAGGCGGATCTTGGCGCGCTGGTGGACCAGTTGCTGACGAAATCTGCCCTTGGCAGCCTCGCGTTGGCTCGCAAGGCCGGAGCTGTGGTATCTGGCTCGACCAAGGTGGATCAGGCGATCCGCACCGGGACAGCCGCCATGGTGTTGCACGCAAAGGAAGCCGCCGCCGACGGCGTACGCAAGCTCGATCAGGCTCGCCGTGCCGTGGTGCATCTGGATGGTCCGGAAATCCCTTCTTTCACTCTTTTTACGGGGGAAGAAATGGATTTGGCATTTGGGGGCGGAAATGTGATACATGCAGCCGTACTTGAAGGAAAGGCGGCGGCCGGGTTCGTAAAGCGGGCGCTTATGTTGCATCGCTATCGCGGTGAAAGCGCATCGGACCCGGATTAGAGCGCAATTTTGGAGGGGCCTGGCAGACCCCGGATCGGATTGCGCGTTGAGGCGGATGACTGGAGTTTTATCCAACATGACCCGGTCACGTTGGATAAAGCTCGAGTAGAGCGGCCGGAGCCGCGAAGGAAACGGAAACGTAATGAGCGATAAAACGAACGACGACAAGACGCTGAGCGTTAATACGAAGAAGACGCTGACCATGAAGCGGCCGGGCGTCGAGCAGAGCACCGTGCGCCAGAATTTCAGCCA